>Ga0207095_10038_pt1 | contig 39186 bp, 32 predicted proteins | sample Alteio_BWMinHeat_88_FD_153529 | JGI IMG/M metagenome (GOLD analysis project Ga0207095, IMG submission 153529) | Enriched cells from forest soil in Barre Woods Harvard Forest LTER site, Petersham, Massachusetts, United States -... | ecosystem: Environmental > Terrestrial > Soil > Temperate forest >... | reverse complement strand
AAATGAAGGCAGCGCGCGCAATGGTGCGAAGATGGTGACGGCGGTCGCTACCGCTGCTGTGCCGAAATTCACAGTGATTATCGGAGGCAGTTTTGGCGCGGGTAACTATGGCATGTGCGGCCGCGCATTCTCGCCGCGCTTCCTGTGGATGTGGCCGAACGCGAGGATATCGGTAATGGGGGGCGAGCAGGCAGCGAGTGTGCTGGCGACAGTCAGGCGTGACAGCATCGAAGCCAAAGGAGGCACATGGAGTAGCGAAGAGGAGAGTGCTTTCCGACAGCCAATCAAGGAGCAATACGAACACCAGGGGCATCCTTATTATGCGACCGCGCGGCTATGGGATGACGGTGTGATTGATCCGGCCGATACGCGGATGGTATTGGGGCTGGGGTTGAGCGCATCGTTGAATGCGCCGATTCCGGAAACGAAGTTTGGTCTCTTCAGGATGTGATGATGAAATATCAATCGCTCGACATCGTTATCAGCGACCAGGTCGCAACCGTGCATTTGAACCGGCCTGCAGTGCGGAATGCGTTCGATGCAAACATGATTGCGGAAATCACCGAGGCGTTTCAGCAGCTGGGGCAGAACGAGACGGTGCGTGCGATTGTTCTGGCGGCACGAGGTTCCGTATTTTCCGCAGGTGCTGACCTTAACTGGATGAAGCAGATGGCCGGCTTTTCACACGAAGAAAATCTCGCCGATGCACATCGCCTCGCCGCGATGTTGCGTACGATTTATGTTTGTCCGAAACCGGTAGTGGCGAAGGTTCAGGGCGATTGCTTTGGCGGAGGTGTGGGCCTGGTTGCAGCATGTGATATTGCGATTGCTGCAGCGGATGTTAACTTTTCTCTTGCTGAAGTAAAGCTGGGCCTGATTCCTGCGACAATCTCGCCTTATGTCATTCGGGCCATGGGTAAGAATGCAGCGCGGCGGTATTTTCTGACTGGCGAGTTATTTTCATCGCAGGAAGCATATAGGCTGGGATTCGTGCATGAAGTGGCACAAGCGGGTGTGCTTGATGTGAAAGTGAATAATATCGTCAAAGCGCTGGTGTTCGCGGGGCCGCATGCGGTGAAGGAGGCGAAGCGGTTGGTGCGGGATGTTGCGGGCGCGCCGCTGAGTGATGAGTTGATTGCGGAGACGGCGAAGCGGATTGCGGATATTCGTAGTTCTGATGAGGGACGGGAGGGCGTGGCGGCGTTTTTGGAGAAGCGGAAGCCGGGGTGGTTGGGGTAGAACAATTCCCCCTTGGATGATCAACTTGCATTCGCAAGAGACAGAACAGGTCCCTTCCCCTTTTCAGGGGGAAGGTTAGGATGGGGGTAGTGAGGTTGAGTACAAGGCCACGCGTCAAACCGGCACTAACCGCGAGCGCAAGGTCATTGCGGAGCGAAATGACGAGTACAGAGCAGATGTTATGGCGTGCGCTACGCGGCAGGCAAATCCTGAACTCTCAGTTCCGTCGCCAACATCCGGTTGGACCTTACATCGCAGACTTTGCCTGCATAGACAGAAAATTGATTGTTGAGCTGGACGGTGGACAACATCAGGATCAGATTGTTTACGATGAAGAGAGAACCATCTTCCTGCAAATTCAGGGTTGGCAGGTTCTCCGATTCTGGAACAATGATGTGTCGAACAATCTGGACGGGGTGTTGGCGAGCGTAGTAGATGCTTTGACCTCACCACCCCCATCCTAACCTTCCCCCTGAAAGGGGGAAGGGACTAAGTGCAAATGCAAAACAGAAACAAGACAGAACAGAAACAAAACAGTACAAAGCAGTAGAGAACAACGTAGAGGCAGCATTGGATTCAAACAAACAAACCGATTGGGTAGCCCGCAGCCTCCACAGCGTATGGCACCCCTGTACCCAAATGCAGCACCACGAAACCGTCCCGTTGATCCCCGTAAGTCACGGCCGCGGCGCATGGCTATACGACACCGAAGGTAACCGCTACCTCGACGCGATCAGCTCGTGGTGGGTCAACCTCTTCGGCCATGCCAACCCCCGCATCAATGCCGCACTAAAGGACCAACTCGATCGCCTCGAACACGCAATGCTTGCCGGCTTCACCCACGAGCCCGTGATCGAATTATCCGAACAATTATCGTCACGCACCGGCAATGTCCTTGGCCACTGCTTCTACGCATCCGACGGCGCATCGGCGGTGGAGATCGCTTTGAAGATGAGTTTTCATGCATGGCGTAACGCCGGCAAAATAGACAAGCGCGAATTCGTCTGCCTGAAGGGCGGCTATCACGGTGAAACCATAGGCGCATTGGCCGTCACCGATGTACCGCTTTTTCGCGATGCATACGGGCCTATGTTGCAACAGGTACACGTAGTCGACAGCCCGGACGCGCGCAATGCATGCGAGGGTGAGTCGTCCGCCGACGTCGCACATCGTGCAGCAAAGAAACTCGAAGCATTGTTTCAGGAGCGCGGCGATCACATCGCCGCGATCATCGTCGAACCTTTGGTGCAATGCGCCGCCGGCATGGCAATGTACGATCCTGTATACCTGACCGAGATACGCGCGTTGTGCGACCGCTATCAAGTGCATTTGATCGCCGACGAAATCGCGGTCGGATGCGGACGCACCGGCACTTTCTTTGCATGTGAACAGGCTGGCATCTGGCCCGATTTTTTATGCCTGTCAAAAGGCATCAGCGGTGGCTACCTGCCGTTGTCGCTGGTCATGACACGGGACGAAATCTACCAGGCGTTTTATCATGCCGATACTGCGCGGGGGTTTTTGCATTCCCATTCGTACACCGGCAACCCGCTGGCGTGCCGCGCCGCGCTGGCAACCCTCTCGATTTTTGATGACGATGATGTGTTGAATGCAAACCGTACGCGCGCCGCGCGGCTCATGAAGGCAATGGCGCCATTAGCCTCCGATGAACGTGTAAAGCATTTCCGTCAGCGCGGCATGATCTGGGCGTTTGATGCGGTGATCGACGACGTCGCCAAAGCGGCGACATTCTCGCGCCGTTTTTTCTCCGCGGCATTACAGCAAGAGCTATTGCTGCGGCCTATAGGCACAACTGTGTATCTGATGCCGCCTTATATACTGGACGATGAAGAAATTGACGGCTTGGCAGCGCGTACCATATCGGTATTTGAACAGGTAATCACAGCATGAGACTGCACCAATTGCCATGGATCTGATCGCCGCGCTCGATCGCGAGCTACAGCAACTCGATGAACGGAGTTTGCGCCGACGTCGTCGCATTGCCGATACGCCATGCGCACCGCAGGTGCAGGTCGATGGTCGACCCATGCTGGCGTTTTGTAGCAATGACTATCTTGGGCTTGCTGCCCATCCACGCGTTGTGGAGGCATTGCGTGAAGGCGCAATTCTTTACGGCGCCGGTAGCGGAGCATCACATCTGATCAGCGGCCATACGCGCGCGCATGCCCTGCTTGAAGATCGGCTGGCCGAGTTTCTTGCTCCGCATCTGGATGCCGTGCGTGCATTGTATTTCTGCACCGGCTACATGGCGAACATGGCCGTGCTGACCGCGTTGCTGGTGCAGGGAGGGGATCTTTTTTCCGAAGAACTCAACCATGCTTCATTGATCGATGGCGCACGATTGTCGCGCGCCCGGGTGGCTGTATATCCGCACGGCGATATCGAAGCGCTGGAAAAACTTCTCGCAGCCAGTTCCGCCGCGACCAAGGTGGTGGCAACCGACAGCGTGTTCAGCATGGACGCCGACTTGGCGCCATTGCCCGCTTTGCTAGCACTGTGCGAAAAGTACGGCGCGTGGCTGGTGGTGGATGACGCGCATGGCTTTGGCGTATTGGGAGAGCATGGTCGTGGTTCCCTGGAACATTTTGGCTTGCGTTCGCCGCATCTGGTATACATGGGCACACTAGGCAAGGCGGCTGGTGTGGGCGGCGCATTCGTTGCCGCGCATGCAACCGTCATTGAATGGCTGGTGCAGCGTGCTCGTCCCTATATTTATACAACTGCTGCACCACCGGCGCTGGCGCATGCATTGATGGCCAGTCTTGACATCATTAGCGGGGCAGAGGGTGCGGAACGGCGTGCCCATTTACGCACGCTGATCGGACAGTTGCAAGATTCATTGCATTTGCAGAAGTGGGAACACATGCGTTCCGAATCCGCGATTCAACCCATAATCATCGGCGCCAATGAACGCGCGATGCAAGCAGCCACGGCATTGTATGAAGGCGGACTGTGGATCCCCGCAATTCGTCCGCCTACGGTTCCGCCTGGCACTGCGCGCCTTCGCGTGACCTTGTCGGCAGCACACACAACAGAAAATATCACGCAGCTTGTTACTGCGCTGAATGCACTGGAAACCACATTGGAGGACAATGTCTGACATGACCCAAAAGTGCGCGTATTTTGTTACCGGTACCGACACCGGTGTCGGCAAGACGCTGATGTCGAGCGCGTTGTTGTACGCGATGGCGCAGTGCAATATTCGTGTGGCAGGAATGAAGCCGGTTTCTGCGGGGGCAATTTTTCGCGATGGCGATTGGCATAATGACGACACAGATTGTCTGACAGCGGCCAGCAATGTCCGGATACCTGCCGAACTGGTCACACCCTATCTTGTGCGGGAGGCGGCCGCACCGCACATTGCCGCTGCGCTCGAAGGGGTCAAAATCGACTCGCTGCACCTGCAGGCTTGTTACACGGCGCTCACTGGCTTGGCCGACGCGTTCGTGGTTGAAGGCGTAGGTGGATTTCGCGTGCCGCTTGCCGATCAATTTGATACGGCGGATTTAGCCCGGCAATTGCAATTGCCGGTGATAATGGTGGTTGGAATGCGGCTAGGCTGTCTGAATCACGCATTATTGACCGCAGAAGCCATTGCCGCGCGCGGTTTGACGCTGGCCGGCTGGATCGCCAATTCGGTCGATATTGGCATGCAACACCTGCCTGCCAATATCGATGCGCTGGCGACACGTTTGCATGCGCCTTTATTGGGCTATGTGCCGCAGTTGGCGCAACCGACGGCAGATCTGGTTGCTGCCCACCTTGATTTTACGTGCCTGCCGGGCTGGCCCGGCGCACCTGCTGATTTACCTTGATATAGAGGATTGTTGCTTATGTCGTCTCACCCAGTATCGTTCCATCCACCGGCGAAAGCCGTGCAAGACGTAGTGCCCACCATGCCCGCCGCGTGGCCGGTGGATAATGTATTTGCGCTGTTCGAATTGCCCTTCAGCGAGTTGCTGTATTGCGCGCAGCAAGTGCATCGCGAAAATTTTGATCCCAGCGAAGTTGAACTCGCGACGTTGATGTCGATCAAGACCGGCGGCTGCCCGGAAGACTGCGGCTACTGTCCACAAGCAGCACGTTATGACACCGGTGTCACAGCGCAAAAGATGTTGGCGCTCGACACCGTGCTCGACGCAGCGCGCGAGGCGAAAGCGCACGGCGCGACGCGGTTCTGTATGGGTGCAGCATGGCGTGAACCGAAGGATCGCGATCTCGATCGTGTCGAAGAAATGGTGCGCGAGGTAAAGGCATTGGGGCTGGAAACCTGTGCAACCCTCGGCATGCTGGGCGAAGGTCAGGCAGAACGGTTGAAGCAGGCGGGACTGGATTACTACAATCACAATCTCGACACCGCGCCAGAGTTTTATGGCGATGTGATTTCGACGCGAGAGTACGACAATCGTCTCGACACGTTGGGACGGGTGCGCAACGCCGGCATCAAGGTATGTTGCGGCGGCATCGTCGGCATGGGTGAATCCCGCCGCCAGCGCGCAGGATTGATTGCGCAGCTCGCCAATCTTGACCCGTATCCGGAATCAGTGCCGGTGAATAACCTGGTGCAAGTCGAGGGCACGCCGTTGTATGGTACCGAGGCGCTCGATCCGCTGGAGTTTGTCCGTACTATTGCGGTCGCGCGGATCACGATGCCGAAGGCGCGGGTGCGTTTGTCTGCCGGTCGTCGTGAGATGGGTGAAGCGGTACAGGCTTTGTGTTTTCTGGCTGGGGCGAATTCGATTTTTTATGGTGATAAATTGCTGACGACAGGGAATCCGGATGCGGAGGCTGATAGGGCGTTGCTCGCGAAGCTGGGGATGCATGCGCGGCATATTGTGTCGGATGCACGGTGTGAGGTTACTGAGGGGTAGTCGTAATTTGTAGTTGCTCGAATGTTAGAAAGTTTCAGCGTCGAGCGCCGCGGTAGTCCCCTCCCCCGAAAAGGCGCAAGTAGTAATTGCGAAGGGATAACGTGTACACGAAAATCCTGATTGCCAACCGCGGCGAAATCGCGTGCCGCGTCGCGGCCACTGCTCGTCGCATGGGTATCAACACTGTTGCGGTCTACTCCGAAGTAGACGCCGACGCCAAACACGTCGCTGTCTGCGACGAAGCTATCCTCCTCGGCCCAGCTCCCGCCAAAGAAAGCTATCTACGCGGCGATAAAATCATCAAGGCAGCGCTCGCTACCGGCGCGCAAGCAATCCACCCAGGTTACGGATTCCTCTCTGAAAATGCAGACTTCGCTGACGCATGTGTGAAAGCGGGTCTGGTATTCATCGGTCCGCCGCCTTCCGCAATGCGGTCTATGGGCTCGAAGTCCGCAGCCAAGGCATTAATGGGAAAAGCCAACGTACCGCTTGTACCGGGATATCACGGCGATCAACAGGACGCTATTTTTTTGCAGGCTGAAGCCGACAAAATCGGCTACCCGGTTCTGTTGAAAGCCAGTGCAGGCGGTGGCGGCAAAGGTATGCGCATCGTCGAACATAGCGCCGATTTCAAATCAGCACTCACATCATGCCAACGCGAAGCAATCAACAGCTTTGGCGACGATAAAATATTAATTGAAAAATATCTGAGGCGGCCACGCCATATAGAGCTTCAGGTATTCGCCGACAAGCATGGCAACTGCATTTATTTATTCGAGCGCGATTGTTCCGTACAGCGTCGCCATCAAAAAGTACTTGAAGAAGCACCGGCTCCCGAAATGACGCAGCAGCGGCGCAAGGCGATGGGAGACGCGGCAGTAGCGGCTGCGCAGGCAGTTTCCTATGTCGGCGCCGGCACAGTCGAATTCATCGTCGAAGAAAGTATCAACGGCATCGATGGTGCATTCTATTTCATGGAAATGAATACCCGTCTTCAAGTCGAGCACCCGGTGACGGAAATGATTACCGGTCTCGACCTGGTTGAATGGCAATTACGCGTCGCGTTCGGTGAGCCGTTGGCGAAGACGCAGGACGAACTCACGATCAACGGTCACGCGATCGAGGCGCGTATTTATGCCGAGAATCCGGAGAATGGATTCCTGCCATCGATCGGACGCTTGCAACATTTGCACATTCCCGATGCAGTGGAATTTGAATCGGGCAGCGATCCGCAGGCGATGCCCGCCGCCGTGCGCATTGATAGCGGCGTACGGCCAAGCGATACGATTTCGCCTTTCTACGATCCGATGATAGCCAAGCTCATCGTGTGGGGTGCTGATCGCGGCGTAGCATTGGCGCGCATGTCGCAAGCGTTGTCGGAATATGAAATTGTCGGCCTCGTCAACAATGTCGATTTCCTGAAGCGATTGGTCGAAAGCCAGCCATTTGCCGGAGCGGTTCTGGACACCGGTTTGATTGAGCGTCATCACGACGTCCTGTTTCCCCCGATAAAAGCAGCATCCCTGCATGCACTTGCCTTGGCCGTCGCGTTTTTGCTCGACACCGAGCGTGCGCAAATGAGCAGCAACGATCCATGGACCCAGGCCAGTGGGTGGCGCATGAACATGGTCATGCAGCGCGAGTTGATTTATTCTGACACGTTGAAAAACCATGTACTTGCAGTTCATTATTTGCAGGATGGATGGTCGATAGGCTGCCGCGGGGTGTCGTCATTACTCAAATTGATAACATCGGATGGCGGTAAACTGACGGTCAGTCTGGGTGACGACATAGTGTGTGGCACTGTTGTACGCGACGGCGATATTTTTCATGTATTTTCCTGCGGAACGCACACCGTTTTGACCTATACGGATCCACTTGCGCATGCGGGACAGGTCGAAGCAGAAACCGGGCGTTTGACTGCGCCGATGCCGGGCAAGATCGTTGCCGTACTGGTCGACAAGGGAGCCATGGTAGAAAAAGGCGCGCCCCTGCTGATCATGGAAGCGATGAAGATGGAACACACAATTGCCGCACCCGCTGATGGAATGGTCGATGAGTTGTTATACAGCGTCGGTGACCAGGTGATGGAAGGTGCGCCGCTGTTATCATTTACAGTTGGGTAAGACTGCACAAAAGGAATTTGAAATGGCATTGCCGGATAAAGTCAAAATCGTCGAGGTGGGACCGCGAGATGGCTTGCAAAACGAGCAGGTAACCGTACCGGCAGAGATCAAGATCGCATTGATCGACCGTCTGACGCAAGCCGGCTTTATCAATATCGAAGCGGCCGCCTTCGTGTCACCCAAGTGGGTGCCGCAGATGGCGACGTCGAGCGATGTGATGACCGACATTGCGCGTAAGCCGGGGGTGGTTTATTCCGCATTGACGCCGAATATGAAAGGCTTCGACGCAGCTCTTGCCGCCAAGGCAGACGAAGTGGTGATTTTCGGGTCTGCGTCGGAAGCTTTTTCGCAAAAAAATATCAACTGTTCAATTGCAGAATCCATAGAGCGTTTCCGCGAAGTCGCCCTGGCGGCCAAGCAGCACAAACTGCGTTTGCGTGGCAGCATCAGTTGCTCATTTGGTTGCCCTTACCAGGGCGATGTGTCGCCTGACAGTGTGGCCGATGTGGTGCGTCGCCTGCGCGAATTCGGCTGCGATGAAATCGATATTGCCGATACGATCGGTGTCGCCACACCGAAAAAAGTGCAAATGCTCATGGAGCGTGTCGCGCAGGAGTTTCCGCTTGAACGCCTGTCGGGACATTTTCACGACACGTATGGCCAAGCACTGGCGAATATCTATGCAGGACTTGAAGTTGGCATTGCGATTTATCATTCATCCGTAGCGGGGCTGGGTGGCTGTCCCTACGCGAAGGGTGCGACTGGCAATGTTGCGACGGAAGATGTTTTGTATATGATGCAAGGGCTGGGTATTGATACGGGGATTGATTTGAATGCAGTGGTCGATGCCGGGCAATTTATTTCGCAGCAGCTTGGACGCAAGGCGGTTAGCCGTGCGGGAAATGCGATTGCGGCAAAGCGAGCGGTCTAGCAGGGCGGCAATAGTGCGGCTGGACGCAAGGATTTGAACAAGCTTACCGACGAAGTTGACTAACCTGGCACGGTCATTTGGCGGATATACAAGGTGCAATATGAAAGTTTTTTTTAATCCGGTTACGCATGCAGGCCCGTTGCCCTCACCTTGTATCAGCATATGCAGGATGCATCCTCAAACCGGGTTATGCGAGGGATGTTTGCGTACCACCGATGAAATTACGCTATGGGGTGCCGCGACCGAAGACTTCAAACGCGCAGTATGGATGGAGCTGATGGTGCGGCGATGTAAACAGGAAGCTGATGCGCTCAGCAGCAATATTCATTTTGATGCGACAAGCAGCGACTAGCGTTCTGGCCCGGACTGCATGATGCAGGATATAAATGTCGGTGTATTCGTTCCCATAACTGCGACCAGCTGAACTGCACCTGCGTCGAAAATTTGAACATAAATAAGCTGTCTGGTCAGCACCCAAAATGAAAAGCGGCCTGACCGAAAAGGCCAGGCCGCAAAGATTGCTACGTCAGAAGCGTTGATCAGCAGGTGAGGTTACTACCAGCCGGTACGCCAAGAATGTTCACAAAGTTCTGATAGTCAGCTACGCGGTCGTTCATTTCAGCCGTGTTCAGCCCGTTGCACTCGACTGAGCCGTTGATGCTCCTGATGGTTTGACCAAAGCCTGCGCTGTTGATCATCGCGGAGTGCGATGTCATCGAGTTCGGGCCGGTCTGCGTCATCCAGTACCAGATCGCCGATTTCCACGAGATGGTCGAGTCGGTAGCCACCAGGCTAGGCGTTGCCAGCAGATTGATATTGAGATAATCGCCTGCAGCCTTGTAGTTGAAGTTCCAGCTGATTTGCAGAGGTCCGCGACCGTAGTACTGATATGTGCCGGCCGGGCAGCCATAGGACTCGCTCGCGCAGTAGTTGCCCGACTTGTCGATTTCCTCGATATACACCAGCCCACCTGTTTCATGCGCCACGTTGGCCAGGAAAGCTGCTAATTCCTGCTTCTGAACCGTACTGGTGCCGGTGGTGCCAAAGCCAGCGATCGAACCGGCGGCGCTGACCAGGCCAGCATAGGAGTAGAAGCCATTAGCGCTCGGGAACATCTGAGTGAACTGCGCTTGCGTCACGCCGAAGCCGGATGGAGTTGGTGTCGGTGTAGGGGTTGGCGTAGGTGTCGGGCTACCGCAAGTGCTGGCACTCCAATACCAGGTACTGACGGTCGGATCGGTACCGTCGCTGCCATTGGTGCCGGCGTTGACCTCTTTATAGTAACCGCCGTTAGCTGCGTATTTCACAACTGTACCGAGTGCATAGTTGGTGCCTGTAGCCCAAGTTGCGCAGGTTGGCGTTGGAGTCGGTGTTGGAGTCGGCGTTGGGGTAGGTGTAGGGGTCGGTGTTGGTGTTGGGGTAGGTGTAGGGGTCGGGGTAGGTGTAGGGGTCGGTGTTGGCGTTGGGGTAGGTGTGCCGCCAGTGCAAGTGAAACCAGTGATCCATGGCTGGCCGCTGCCGGCGGCACCACTTGAGGTGGAAGGATTATTGCCTTGCGTCCAAAATGCCGATGTGTAATTACGACCGTTGTAGCTCACTTTGACGGCGCCGTTGTAGGCGGTACCGCTGGCCCACGCCGCCGCACAGGCTTCGCCATCGGCCAGTAATTTTGCACCGCTACTACCGGAATCGGTTGATGATCCGCCGCAAGCTGCGAACAATACGCCTGTCGATGCGCAGATCAACAGGTTTTTAATCAGATTCTTTACAATAATGTTGTCCATTTTGGTCTCCTAACGTTTATCTATTGAGATGCGTATACCGCTGTTTTTATTGGCCACTAAGGTCAGGGCTGTCTACAGCATAGGCTGCTTTTTATTGATATGCAGCAATTAAATGACTTCAAAATGTTAAATATTGCAAAATGTAATGATTTCCAACGAGAAATAGTAAAGAAGACAATAGAACGACCGTGCGATAACTTGTTTTGTATAAAAAAAGATAATTTTTTATGGTTGAAAAAAGATGTCTGTAGCTAAGGTCGCATAAAAAAGCGGCTTGGTTTAATTAACCAAGCCGCCTTGTGGTTGCGTGACAGCTTACCGGCCTTTCAAATTAGCAGGAAAGATTGGCGCCGGCAGGGACGCCGAGAATGCCGGCGAAGCTAGTGTAGTAATTGATCCTTGTTTGAACTTGATCGGGACGCCCACCGTTGCATTCCAGCGAACCGTTAATTGCCTTGATCGTGACGCCGAAACCCTGCGAATTGATCATCGCATTATGCGGTGTCGTACCCGCAATGCCCGTGCCTGTCATCCAGTACCAGACGCCTGTTCTCCAGGCGATCGCAGAGTCTGTCGCCACGAGGTCAGGATTGTTCAGCAGATCCACACCCATGGCTGAGCCGGCTGCCGAGTAGTTGTAGTTCCAGCTCAGTTGGATCGGACCACGACCGTAATATTCCTTGCCGCCACACATACCTACCCCGTAGGAACAATAGAGCGGATAGTTCGCGGTGTTGTACTCCCTGGCAGCTTTGAGCGAGTCCGACTCGTGGGCAACGTTGGCAAGGAAAGCAGCAGCTTCTTGCTTACGTACCGTATCGGTACCGGTAGTGGTAAATCCCGGGTAATAACCCATCGCCGTGACAAGTCCAGCATACGTATAGAGGGGATTACGAACACTAGGTGAGAACATCTGGTCGAATTGCGCCGACGTCACAGGGAACCCGCCAGGGGTTGGCGTCGGTGTCGGAGTCGGACTACCACCGCACGTGCCGGCGCCCCAGTACCAGCTGCTGATGGTCGGGTCAGTGCCGTCACTTCCATTGGTGCCCGTATTGACCACTTTGTAGAAGTTGCCGTTGGCGGCGTATTTCACCACGGTGCCGAGTGCATAGTTGGTACCTGCAGCCCAATTCGCGCAGCTTGGCGTTGGGGTCGGTGTTGGAGTTGGTGTGGGTGTAGGTGTGGGAGTTGGAGTCGGACTACCTCCGCATGTACCGGCGCCCCAGTACCAGGTGCTGACAGTTGGATCAGTGCCGTCACTGCCATTGGTACCGGTATTGACCACTTTATAGAAGCTGCCGTTAGCGACGTATTTCACCACGGTACCAAGTGCATAGTTGGTACCTGCAGCCCAATTCGCGCAGCTTGGCGTTGGGGTCGGTGTTGGAGCTGGTGTTGGTGTTGGCGTCGGCGTTGGGGTCGGGGTTGGTGCAGGAGTTGGTGTAGGGGTACTGCCGCATGTGAACCCGGATATCCATGGTTGTCCGCTGCCTGCGGCACCGCTGCTGGTCGATGGATTATTACCCTGTGTCCAGAAGGCCGCGGAATAATTTCGTCCGCCATAGCTTACTGCTGCGCCTGAATTGTATGCAGCGGTACTACTCCACGCCGCGTTGCAGGCCTCGCCGTTAGCCAGCAAAGTCGCCTGACTTCCGGAAGTGCTTGAGCCACCACCGCACGCTGCTAGCAGAGTGCCGGCCGATGCGACAAGCAGCATATTTTTAATCAGGTTTTTTACGATTAAGTTGTCCATGATTGTCTCCAGAATCTTATGTAAGAACAATTGCGGCCGTTGATCTAAATTTCTGCTTTGCAACGAGGCTATTTACAGCATAGGACGGACTTTAGTGATATGCCGCAACTAAATCATGTTGAAATGTGAACTATTGCAAATTGGAATGATTTCTGAGCGCAAGGTTTGCGGACAAACTTTTCAAGTTGAATTCGTGAGTGGATGGCAAACATTCGCTTGATTTCGATGGGCAAGAAAAAAGCGGCCTGGTCAGAAGCCAGGCCGCTTTCAATATCACTACCCCCAAAGAGGCATTCCGTTTAACAGGTCAGGCTGGCACCCTGTGCGACGCCAATGGCGTTAGTGATATTCGTGTAATCCGTCACACGATCCTGCATTTCGGTGTAAGCGAAACTTCCGACTGCTTGCCCACACTCGATAGACCCGTTAATCGTATGGATCGTCTGACCGAAGCCTGAACTATTGACCATCGCATTATGCGCAGTCATTGTGCCGGAACCGGTTTGGGTATTCCAATACCAGAGTGCCGTTTTCCAGGTAATGGTCGCATCGGTCTCCACCAGGCTAGGCGTAGCGAGCAAGTTGATACTCAGTGCATCGCCTGCTGCCTTGTAGTTGAAGTTCCAGCTCAACTGGATCGGGCCGCGACCGTAGTAAGCAGACGTCCCTGCAGGGCAACCGTAAGACTGGGTCGTGTCGCAATAGTGCGGATAGTTCGCGGTGTTTTGCTCAACGACATACACAAGGCTGCCGGTTTCATGCTGGACATTGGCAAGGAACGCTGCAGCCTCTTGTTTTTGCACCGTTGCAGTGCCAGTTTTGGCAAAGGCAGGATAAGCCGCAGTTGCAGCGACCAGGCCGGCGTAGGTATAGAACGAATTACGACTTGGGAACATTGACTCGAATTGCTGCTGGGTGATGACGAAGCCGGATGGGGTTGGTGTTGGGGTCGGTGTAGGGGTAGGAGTTGGAGTTGGCGAGCCGCAAGTGCTAGCGCCCCAATACCAGGTACTGACAGTTGGATCTGTGGCATCACTGCCATTGGTGCCCGAATTAACGACTTTATAGAAATTGCCGTTGGCGACGTATTTCACAACGGTACCAAGCGCATAGTTGGTGCCTGTAGCCCAGTTTGCGCAAGACGGCGTTGGAGTCGGTGTAGGCGTTGGAGTTGGTGTAGGGGTTGGAGTCGGTGTTGGAGTCGGTGTAGGTGTAGGTGTAGGTGTAGGTGTAGGTGTTGGGGTTGGAGTGCCGCCAGTGCAGGTAAAGCCGGTGACCCATGGCTGACCACTGCCTGCAGCGCCGCTCGAGGTCGAAGGATTATTGCCTTGTGTCCAGTTTGCCGATGTGTAGTTGCGACCGCTGTAGCTGACTTTGACGCCACCGTTATAGGCTGTCGCGCTAACCCATGCTGCAGCGCATGCCTCGCCATCGGCCAGCAGGGTTGTCTGGCTACCGGTATCGTTTTGGGATCCTCCGCCGCACGCCGCAAACAGCGCGCCGGTGGATGCGCAGATCAACAGGTTTTTGATCAGATTATGTACGATGACGTTTTTCATTTTTGTCCCCAATCTTATGTATTGAATCGCCCAAACTGCGGATTATTGTTTTTCGCCTAGTGCTTAGGCTGAGTACAGCATAGGCTTAAATTTATTGATTTGCAGCAACTCATTGGCTAAGAATTGTTAACTATTGCAAAATCGAATGATTTCCACAAAGAAATTAAAAAGAAGATAATAGAACGACCGTGCGGAGCCCATATTGTGTATAGAAAAACACAATTTACGTTATCCAAAAAACACTTGGCGATAAAAAAGCGGCTTGGTTTATTCAACCAAGCCGCCATGATTTTCATTAAGCCCTTTGCAGGACCATCCAGATTAACAGGAGAGATTGCTTCCGGTCGGAACTCCCAGAATTTGGGTAAAGGACGTGTAGTAATTAACCCGTGACTGCACCTCAGCGGGTTGCTTGCCATTACACTCCAGGCCACCGTTGATCGCATTGATCGTTACGCCGAATCCTTGCGAATTAATCATGGCATTATGCGGCGTCGTACCCGCGTTTCCTGTTCCGGTCATCCAGTACCAAAGACCGGTTCTCCAGGAAATTGCAGCGTCTGTCGCGACCAAGTCAGGATTATTCAGAAGGTCGACCCCCATCGCCGATCCCGCCGACGAATAGTTGTAATCCCAACTGAGCTGGATTGGTCCGCGACCATAATACTGCTTGCCGCCACAGGCTCCGGATGAGCAATAGGAGTTGTAGTTGGCGGTGTTGTATTCGCGGACGGCCTTCAATGAATCCGACTCTTGAGCGACGTTGGCAAAGAACGCCGCTGCTTCTTGTTTGCGAATGGTGTCAGTGCCGGTGGTGGCAAAAGCCGGATAGTAAGTCATCGCAGTAAGTAGGCCAGAATAGGTATAGAACGCGACCTTCTGCGGGAACATCTGGTTGAACTGCGCTTCAGTGACGACGAATCCGCTTGGTGTAGGCGTCGGCGTCGGTGTACCACTACAGGTGCTAACTGACCAATACCATGTACTGACCGTTGGATCGGTGCCATCGCTGCCATTGGTGCCGGCATTCACTTCCTTGTAGTAATTACCGTTCGCGACATATTTCACGACTGTGCCCAGCGGATAGTTCGTGCCGGTGGCCCAGTTAGCGCAAGTTGGAGTCGGCGTAGGTGTAGGGGTTGGTGTCGGTGTAGGCGTCGGGGTTGGAGTGGGCGTCGGTGTGCTACCGCAGGTGCTAACAGACCAATACCATGTACTGACCGTTGGATCGGTGCCGTCGCTGCCATTCGTGCCGGCGTTCACTTCCTTGTAGTAATTACCGTTCGCGACATATTTCACGACTGTGCCCAGCGGATAGTTCGTGCCGGTGGCCCAGTTAGCGCAAGTTGGAGTCGGCGTAGGTGCCGGCGTTGGTGTTGGGGTTGGTGTCGGAGTCGGTGTTGGTGTCGGGGCAGGCGTAGGGGTTGGTGTACCACCGACGCAAGTAAAGCCACTAGTCCAAGGTTGACCGCTACCTGCAGCACCACTATTGGTAGCGGGGCTTTGATTCTGCGTCCAAAATGCGGCGGTGTAGTTTCTGCCGCTGTAACTTACTGCGCCGCCGCCGTTATATGCAGTCGCCGCATTCCACGCTGCGTTGCATGCTTCGCCATTTGCCAATTGTTTAGCTTGGGGACCGCTGCTGCTTGAACCATCACTACAGGCTATCAACAATCCGCCGACTGATGCACATACCAGGGTACTTTGAATCAAATTTTTTATAATCGTTTTTTTCACTGCTGTCTCCTGCATTTTTTTCTAGGGGTAATACCTCGCATTTGTACGTTGAAAGAAGCGCTCTGTAATGGCACTTTTGCTCTTTCACCGGCTTCTAAAGCCCTGGCTGGTAGCGGGGTTAGGACCAGTCCAATACCAGAGCAATATAAATTACACAAGAAAAAAGTCAATCATTTCCGACGAACGGCAGCGCATAACCGAAGACATCTCTCAATGGTTTGATAGGAAGCAAACTAAGTGGCATAAAGCAACGCATATAACTTGGCTTGCCGCAAATAACAGCAATGAATGTTGCCGGCACGGCATACACAAATGGGATTAACGCTACTTGAAAATGACGAGAAGCCGCCCTTAAGCGGACTTGGTTAGAAGCGTGAAATGCTCGACCAATGGCGGTGCTGCAAAATGGGGGCCGACGATATCGCGCCACTGTTGAAATGCCTCTGATTGCCGAAAATCAACCGTATGATTTTCCAAAGTATCCCAAAAAATTGTCAGCAGGTAGCGTTCGGGCGATTCAACCCCCTTGTTTACTTTGTAACCGCGAAAACCCTGCGCGTGGGCAATGACCTCGTTGAGCCCTTGCTGGATCGCGACATCGAATTCTGCTTGTTTACGCGGGTGAATACGAATATCTACAAGTTCAAGAATCATGGCGTTCCTCATTAGTGGACAAAAGTGATGTATTGCGGGCGGTTTGCGACGCTAGCCACGTCAATGCGCCGGCGCCGGCGATGCGACCACTGGCGAAGCAGGCCGTTAACAGATAGCCCCCGGTCGGCGCTTCCCAATCGAGCATCTCACCTGCGCAAAATGTCCCCGGCCTTGTATGCAGCATCAAGTCGGAAGTGAGTCCATCGAACGCTACGCCGCCGCTGCTACTGATGGCCTCATCTATTGGACGCGGCGCAACGAGTCTGATCGGCAATGACTTGATCGCTGCAGCGAGTAGGCCAGGATCGGCGAAGTCTGCTGCAGGAACCAGCTCGCGCAGCAATGCCGTTTTCACCCCATGAATCCCGACCCGGCTTTGCAAATGGCTTGCCATCGAGCGCGATCCGCGCGGGTGCGCAACTTCAGCGGTGACGCGCGCCAGATCCTTGCCCGGGATAAGGTCAAGATAGACAATCGCATTACCATTAGCAGTAATTTGATCCCGCAGAGGTGCTGACAAAGCGTATGTCAGCCCACCTTCAATCCCTGACGCGGTGACCATCATGTCACCCTGGCGCCGAATCAGATTCCCCGTTGAATCGGTCACTGACGCGGATACCGATTTCAACGGGTAGCCGGCAAACCGGCTCCGAAAATGATCACTCCAGCCGACGTCGAATCCGCAGTTCGCCGGCAACAATGGCGCGACAACCACGTCTAGTTTCTGGAGCAGCGGCACCCACGCGCCATCTGAGCCGAGACGCGCCCAGCTCCCGCCACCGAGCGCCAGAACGACCGCATCAGCGGCGACCAGATGCTCGCCGTCATGCGTCGAGAAGCGCAGATTATTCCCGGCTTGGTTTTCTTGCCACCCCAGCCAGCGATGGCGCATATGGAAACGCACGCCGGATGCGCGTAGTCTATGCAGCCACGCGCGCAATAGAGGTGCCGCCTTCATATCAGTCGGAAAGATGCGCCCGGAACTGCCGATAAATGTGTCAACGCCAAGTGCATGTATCCACTCGCGCAATGTCTCTGGAGGAAACGCGTTGATCAGGGGTTCGATTTGCCCACGGCGAGTGCCATAGCGTGAGAGGAACCGCTCCGGCGGCTCTGAGTGGGTGATGTTCATGCCGCCCTTACCCGCCAGTAGAAACTTGCGACCGACGGAAGGCATCGCGTCAAACAGATCAACCTGCACGCCACCTTGGATGAGCACCTCGGCCGCCATCAGCCCGGCCGGACCACCGCCGATGACGGCAACGGAAAGAGGACAGGGCAAGGCAGTTGAAGGCATAGTCATTCGCATTATCAGGACTGCCGTATTTTGTTTTCGATGTATTCGTCCATACGGGACAATAGCCGCCACCACTCGCTGCCATCTTCGCGGTAAGTGCGGATAGCGCCGGCGCGTACCAGGATCTTGCGCAGTTCATCGTCGCCGAACCCGCCGAGATGCTTTTGCAGGGTCGCAAACGAACGGTCGGTGAAACTCTTGTGGCTCAGAAAGTGGCGCGCTGTTTCTTCTGCCATATATTCAGTCTTGTGCTGTTCGCGTAGAGCCCGAAGCTGGTGATTGAGTAGTTGGCGGTTAAGAAAAAAGCTGATGCAGCCTCCGAGCAATACGCCCAAGAGGGCGAGAAAAGCGGGTGAGAGCGTGGCGTCCATAAAAAATCTCAGATAAAAAGCATGATCGGGCGTCCCGTTTCGAGGGAACGCGCCATTCTTGACTAATGCAACGCTTTACACAAGGGGAGAGAAGATCGGTAGCAACGGCAGGCAAAACCGGCTGGCCAGAACACGAACTATTTCATGCAATATTGAGCAATGGACAACACCTTTTCTGATGGTGCGGTATTCTAATGCCGCGTCGCATGTCCGGCGGCAAACCGCAGCCACTTTTCTTTTTTGCAATGGAGTCGCTATGCCAAAAATGCTCAAGGTTTTCCTGATTGCACTCGGTTGTTTGATCGGCGCGATGGTGATTGTCGGCGGCATAATCGCTGCAACGTTCAATCCTAATGATTACAAGCCATTGGTCATCAAACTGGTTCAGGAAAAAAAGCAGCGCACGCTGACTATCCCCGGTGATATCAAACTCACCTTCTTTCCAAAGATAGGCGCCGATCTCGGTCAGGTAAGCTTGTCGGAATACAAGGGAAAGGCTGAATTTGCATCGATCAATAATGCCAAGGTAACGCTGGAGCTCTTCCCCTTGCTGTCAAAGCGGCTAATCGTCGACCGGATTGCCATTGATGGCATGAGCGCCCGCATCACGCGGTTCAAGGATGGCACAACCAATTTTGATGACCTGATGTCTAAGGAAGAATCCGGGGAGCAGATCAAGTTCGATATTGATAGCGTGCGGGTATCCAATGCGCAAATCCTGCTTGACGACCAACAGGAGATGCGCAAGCTGGACATCACCGGCCTGAACATCAACACCGGTAAAATCGCCAGCGGCGCGGTGAGTAAATTCGACATCACCGCGCATGTCAAAAATAACCTCCCGGCAGTTGATGCCGCAGTGACTGTCAAGAGCGGATTCACGATTGACCTGGACAAGGCACATTACGCGCTGGATGGATTTCAGGCAGAAGTCAAAGGCAGTTTCGCCGACTTTATCCAGACGACATTCGCTTTGCAAGGTAGCGTCGATATCAAGCCTGTCGTAGGTGACAACGACAAATTGGCAGTTACCTCTTCGCAACTGCAGGTGACCTTGGAAGGAAAGCAAGGGAGCCAGGCAATCAGCGGCACGCTGACAACCCCACTCTCGGTAAACATGAAAACGCAAACGGTCGAATTGCAAGCCATCGCCGCCGCATTTACACTGCCTGATCCCAATGGTGGAACGTTCAAATTCAAGGCCGATGGTCGCGTCGACATCGACCTGGACAAACAAACGGCTTCCAGCAAGTTCAAAGGCAGCCTTGACGAAAGTACATTTGACGCTAGCCTTGGAGTTGCAAAATTTTCGCCGATGGCCTATGTCTTTGACATCGGCATAGACCGCATAGATGCCGATCGTTATCAGGGGAAGCAAGCTGCAGGAAGTACGAAGACGGCGCCGGAAAAACCGATAGATCTGAGTGCGTTGAAGGAGCTGAATGCGAAAGGCAACGTTAGGATAGCGTCGCTCAAGGTTGAAAATTTGAGATTATCAAGCGTACGAATCGGGATCAATGCAGACAATGGGAAAATCGATATTAATCCGGTGGCCGCGAATCTATATGGCGGTACTGCTGCGGGAACCATATCGCTTGTGGCAAGCAGTACGCCAGAGTTCGCGCTGAAGCAGAATCTCGCTGGTATCAGCATCGGCAACTTATTGAAAGATGCAATCGACAAGGCGCCGATAGACGGAAAGGGAAATGTGCAACTGGATGTCCGTTCGCACGGAGCGACCGCCAAACAATTGAAGAAAGCGCTAAGCGGCACTGCGAAACTGGAACTGCGTGATGGCGCTGTGAGCGGCATCAACATCGCGCAGGCGATACGCAATGCCAAGGCAAAAATCGGTACGGCCAGTAGTGGTGCAGCGCCTCAGTCTGGTGTCTCCTCGGAGACGGAGAAAACCGATTTCAGCGAATTGAACGGAAGTTTCCGTATCACTAACGGCGTTGCACACAACGATGACCTCGACGTAAAGTCACCGCTATTTCGCCTGGGAGGCTCAGGCGACATCGATATTGGTGACGATAGACTGGACTATCTGGTCAAGGCAACCATCGTACCGACCCTGCAGGGGCAGGGTGGTGCGGAATTACAGGCACTGAAAGGGGTAACCGTACCGGTGAGGCTGTCCGGGCCGTTTACTTCAATTGGCTGGAAAGTCGATTTTGCGAGTTTGGTGCAAGGTCTCGCGAAAGGGAAAATCGACGAGAAAAAAGAAGAGTTGAAAGCGAAAGTGCAAGAGAAGGTGCAAGACGAATTGAAGGATAAGCTCAAGGGCCTATTTGGAAAATAACATCGGCAACCTCCGTCCCCTAAACAGGGCAACCCGGTGCACGGGTTGGAGGTCGCCGCGGTAGTGCTTATATAGATGGCATTATTTTTTAAGCAAATCCCGGCATTTCGATGTTACGAACGTTTCCTCTTTTTCGGCGCAAGCATCGTAAGCCGACAAGTCGCCGCCCCGCAACGACATTCATACGCGCGTTTTAATGCGGCCGTTTGCCGCTCTTCCAGTATCAAACCGTAATCGTAATTCAGCTCTTCGCCGCGGCGAATGTCGCGCAATGCGTAAATAAACACGCGCCCATCTTCCTCTCGCGCCTCGCAATTCGGTTCGCACGCATGGTTGATCCAGCGCGCATCGCTACCGTCGACAGCGCCATCGATCATCTTGCCGCTTTCGAGGCTGAAGTAGAAAGTGTGATACGGATTCTCCGGATCGTAACTGCCGCGATCAGTGGCGACTTCGTCCGTAATGTGTTCGCCGGTGTATTCGACGATACATGTGTCCACAGGAATTTTGCGCGCTGCAAACACGCCCTTGCCGTGAATTTTTGAATCTTTTACGGCATGGTACGGTGCCGCACCGTCAGCGAGCGATGATGGAGTTTTTAAATGAGACATTCTTATCTAGTCGATACAAAAAAATATTTACTACGGGTAGTAGGACGCTTCGTGTTGAATGCGCGCGTTATTGAAATCATATGTCGTTTGAATTTTTGCGCAGCGATTGTGACATGCATGTCACAAAGCGGATTCCTTATCTGATTTGATCAGACAATTTGATCGATCAATCAGCACGACTTTTCAGTCCAAGCTTCGCAGATCGCGCTGTTATTCAAGCAGTTATAAATATTGTACCTGCTCTTCAACCTCAAGGTATGACAACGCATCATGTGCACCCGTCATGTGCACCATTTCTCCTCGTGACGCGTTGATTGTGTATGCACTTAAATAAGCCGCACAGGTTTGGTCATGACAAGAGGTGTTCTGACATTGTTAACAATGGCGTCCGCAGTAAAATTAATGCCGCATTGCCCGCAACTTTCTACTTCAACTTATGTCTGTAGTTAAATGATTCTTAGGTGCAAATTTACTTCGCGGTTTTCAAAACACGGCGTATTATTAAATTACGGAGTAGAGATGCTTCATCAAAATCATACCTCCCCACGACCGTTGGCTACATATCAAAGGACACGCCATGAAAATCTTTGACAACTACACAGCGCGGTACGAACGGACTCGGGAAGAAGAGTATTCTCTGCAAGAATATCTTGAACTATGCAAACGCGATCCACTCGCTTATGCCACTGCCGCAGAGCGCATGCTTGCTGCGATTGGTGAGCCGGAGTTGGTCGATACACGCCATGATTCTCGCTTGTCTCGTATCTTCGCTAACAAGGTAATTAAAATCTATCCAGCCTTCCGTGAGTTTTACGGAACGGAAGAAGTGATTGAACAGGTCGTCTCCTACTTTCGCCACGCCGCGCAAGGACTGGAAGAACGCAAACAGATTCTATATTTGCTTGGGCCTGTAGGCGGCGGCAAATCATCGGTCGCTGAAAAACTCAAATCATTAATGGAGAAGGTCCCGTTCTATTGCATCAAGGGATCGCCAGTCAATGAGTCTCCACTCGGTCTTTTCAATGAAGATGAAGATGGCGTACTGCTGGAAGAGGACTACGGCATTCCGCGTCGTTATCTGCGCACGATTCCAAGTCCATGGGCTGTCAAGCGCCTGCACGAATTCAATGGCGACATCAATCAGTTCCGTATCGTCAAACGTTATCCATCGGTATTGAAGCAGATCGCGATTTCCAAAACTGAACCTGGCGACGAAAACAACCAGGATATTTCATCGCTGGTCGGCAAAGTCGATATCCGCAAGCTGGAGTCTTACTCGCAGGATGACCCAGATGCATACAGCTACTCTGGCGGCTTGTGCCTGGCGAACCAGGGTTTGATGGAATTCGTCGAAATGTTCAAGGCGCCGATCAAGGTGTTGCATCCGCTATTAACTGCAACGCAGGAAGGCAACTACAAGGGTACCGAGGGATTCGGTGCAATTCCGTTCGATGGCGTGGTGTTGGCGCACTCGAATGAATCGGAATGGAAAGCCTTCAAGAACAACAAGAACAATGAAGCGTTCCTCGACCGTATCTATATAGTCAAGGTGCCGTATTGCCTGCGTGTTTCCGACGAAATCAAGATTTACGAAAAGCTCGTGCGAACCTCGTCGTTGACGCAAGCGCCATGTGCACCGGGTACACTCAAGATGATGGCGCAGTTTGCCGTATTGTCGCGTTTGAAGGAGCCGGAGAATTCGAGTCTGTACAGCAAGATGCTGGTATACGACGGCGACAATCTGAAGGACACCGATCCCAAAGCGAAATCACGGCAGGAATATTCCGATTATGCCGGCGTAGACGAAGGGATGAATGGCTTGTCGACGCGTTTCGCGTTCAAGATTTTGTCGAAGGTATTCAACTTCGATACGACCGAGGTTGCCGCGAATCCGGTGCATTTGTTATATGTGCTGGAGCAGCAGATCGAACGTGAGCAGTTTGCGCCTGAAACCGAACAGAAATACCTGTCCTATATTAAAGAATATCTGGCACAGCGTTATGTCGAATTTATCGGCAAGGAAATTCAGACTGCATATCTGGAAAGCTACTCCGAGTATGGCCAGAATATTTTCGACCGCTACGTGACGTTTGCCGATTTCTGGATCCAGGATCAGGAATTCCGTGACCCGGATACCGGAGAGAGCTTTGACCGCGATTCGCTGAATAATGAGCTGGAAAAAATTGAGAAGCCTGCAGGCATCTCGAATCCAAAAGATTTCCGTAACGAGATCGTCAATTTCGTTTTGCGCGCGCGTGCGCAAAATGCCGGGAAGAATCCGACCTGGACAAGTTACGAAAAACTGCGGACCGTGATCGAGAAGAAGATGTTCTCGAACACGGAGGAACTGTTGCCGGTGATCTCATTCAACGTCAAGGCGAGTGCCGATGATGTGAACAAGCATCAGGAGTTTGTCGCACGGATGGTCGCGAAGGGTTATACGGCCAAGCAGGTGCGGTTGCTGTGTGAATGGTATCTGCGGGTGCGGAAGTCGTCTTGATTAGTCCCCTTCCCCCTTTCAGGGGGAAGGTTGGGATGGGGGTGGTGCGACAAATCATACGCATACGCGTATCCAAGCGCACCACCCTAACCCTCCCCCCGAAAGGGGGAGGGGACGTAGAAATAATTACGTGAGGCGGCAATAATCCTCACAAAGCATCACCAGCAGGAGGAATTTTGGCTTACCTAATCGACCGGCGCTTGCAAGGCAAGAACAAGTCCGCGATCAATCGTGAACGCTTTTTACGGCGTCACAAAGGGCAGATCAAGGAAGCAGTCACGCGTGCGGTAAAGGGCCGTTCCATCACCGACATCGAGAACGGTGAAAAAGTATCGATCCCGGTCAAGGACATCAACGAACCAGGCTTCGGTCATTCTCGCGGCGGCGTGTGGGAAACCATCAATCCCGGCAACCAGGAATATCAAAAAGGCGACCGCGTCGCGCGGCCGAAAGGCGGCGGTGGTGGTTCGGGCAAGGGCAAGGCCGGCAACAGCGATCAGGTCAGCGAAGATGATTTCATCTTCGAACTGTCACGCGAAGAATTCATGAATTATTTCTTCGAGGACCTTGAGCTGCCGAACATGGTGAAAACGCAAATCACCACGACCACCGATTTCAAGAACCAGCGCGCCGGTTACAAGATGTCCGGCAATGCCACCAGCATACATATCCTTCGCACGCTGCGGGGCGCATTGGGCCGACGCATCGCTGTCGGCGGCACGTCGCGTGCGCGGCTGCATGAGGCGGAGGAAGAGTTGAAGCAGTTGTTGATGCGCGCGCACGAAGACGATATACGGGTGATGAAGCTGAAAGAGGAAATCAGCGCGTTGAAAATACGGCTGGCGGCAATTCCGTTCATAGACCCTTTCGATCTGCGCTACAGCAATCGCATCAAGGTACCGAAGCCGGCCAGCCAGGCCGTGATGTTTTGTCTGCTAGACGTGTCCGGCTCGATGGATCAGGCCAAGAAGGATATGGCGAAGCGCTTCTTCATATTGCTCTATCTGTTTTTGACGCGTGCCTACGACAAGATCGATGTCGTGTTCATCCGTCACCATACACAGGCATCGGAAGTAGATGAGAATGAATTTTTCAACTCGCGTGAATCGGGTGGCACGGTCGTATCGTCGGCGCTCCACATGTTGACCAAGGTGATGCACGAGCGATACCCCAGCAGTGACTGGAACGTGTATGTTGCGCAGGCATCCGACGGCGACAACTGGGATAACGATTCGGTGCTATGCCGCGAACTGTTGATCAACACGATCATGCCTGCAGTCCAGTATTTTGCTTACATAGAAATTACCGAAGGTGAGCCGCAGAACCTGTGGGAAGAATACACGCAGGTGCCGGAACATCATCCGCACTTCGCAATGCAGAAGATCGAATCTCCTGCCGATATCTACCCGGTATTCCGCGAACTGTTCAAGAAGCAGACGACAACCTCATGAAGACGCTGACCAAACCCGTAAAAAAACCAGCGCGCAAAAAGCCGTTGAAAATGCGACGTCTGCCGGAGCAGTCCGAGTGGACTTTTGAGCTGATCGAACAGGCGCATGAAGAAATTCGGCGCGTGGCTGAAGACTTCGGTCTCGACACTTATCCGAACCAGCTTGAAATCATTACAGCCGAACAGATGATGGATGCTTACGCTTCCGTCGGCATGCCGGTGTCGTACCACCATTGGTCGTTCGGTAAACATTTTCTGTCGACCGAGAAAAGTTACAAACGCGGACAGATGGGTTTGGCGTACGAGATCGTCATCAACTCGAATCCGTGCATCGCCTACCTGATGGAAGAAAACAGCCTGACCATGCAGGCGCTGGTGATTGCGCATGCTGCTTACGGACACAATTCTTTTTTCAAGGGTAACTACTTGTTCCGCGCGTGGACCGATGCGGAAGCCATCATCGATTACATGGTGTTCGCCAAAAATTATATTGCCGATTGCGAGCAACGTCACGGCATAGAAGCGGTAGAGCTGCTGCTCGACTCGTGCCATGCGTTGCAGAACTACGGCGTTGATCGTTACAAGCGGCCGGCGAAATTGTCATTGGCCAAGGAGCGCGAAAAGCAGAAGGAACGCGAAAATTATCTGCAGTCTCAAGCCAACGACCTGTGGCGCACGCTACCGAAAAAAGAACAGGCAGTAGCCGAAGACGGTCCATATCGATTTCCCGCCGAGCCGCAGGAAAATCTGCTCTACTTTATTGAGAAATATGCGCCGCTGCTGGAGCCATGGCAGCGCGAGATGGTGCGTATCGTGCGCAAGATCTCCCAGTATTTTTATCCGCAACGACAGACGCAAGTCATGAATGAAGGTTGGGCTACCTTCTGGCACTACACAATCCTGAATCAGCTGTACGACGAAGGCCTGGTCGGGAATGGCTTCATGATGGAATTTTTGCAAAGCCACACCAATGTCGTATATCAACCGCCGATTACCAGCCAACATTACAGCGGTATCAATCCGTATGCATTGGGTTTTGCAATGATGCGTGATATACGTCGTATCTGCGAGTCGCCGACAGAAGAGGATCGCGCATGGTTTCCGGATATTGTTGATACGGATTGGCAAAAGACGCTCGATTTTGCAATGCGCAATTTCAAGGATGAAAGCTTTATTGCGCAATACCTGTCACCGAAACTAATACGCGACTTCCATTTCTTTGCTGTACTCGACGATGACAATGAAGAGAAGCTAAGCATTTCTGCGATACATGATGAAAGCGGCTATCGCTATGTTCGGCAACGTCTTGCCGAACAGTACAACATGGGTAATCGCGAACCGAATATCCAGGTCTGGTCGGTCGACAGTAATGGCAATCGCGCGATGACCTTGCGCCACACACAATTCCAGCGCCGGCCATTGAATCAACAGACTGAAGAGGTGCTGAAGCATGTGACCCGACTATGGGGTTTTGATGTGCATTTGCAGACAGTCGATCCAAATGGCGAAGTGCTGTCCTCGTTGGAATCAAAATCGGAAAAACGCCGACGCATATAGAGCGTTACCAGGCGATACCTTTCTGCAAGTTCTTGAGGCCCGCAATAGCGGGCCTTTTTCATGCGTTGCCCTGTGGATGCATGCGTCATTCAATCACGTCATAAGCATTTTTGTATATTCGACATGTAAATTTTTCCTGCCTCGGTAGTCATTTTCTTAGTCATTTTCTTTTTTACACATCTCGCTTCCCATTATGGATAGCGTTTGTATTAGCTCATCCGAATTTTGCATATCAGGCACGGCACTTGCGAGTAGCTGACGGTACGACTATTGCGTAGAGATGTTTACGTCCGACACCATTCAAAGGAGAAACTTGATGCCACACCAAACAGGGAAGCGTTCCCAAATAGCAAAAGCCATCGGCTTTGCCGCCGCAGCAATGCTGGTAGTCGCAGTGCCGTCGCATGCACAATCCGCCGGGTCTTCCGACTCGACTGCAAATGCACCTAGTACAGCACAACGCGACAATAGCGCCGCCGGTGCGATGAGTCCTGGAAATCAACATGATACGAGCCGCCAGAACAGTGCAAACAGCGTGAATAACGCGGACACCTTCGGCCCTAACAGCAGCGGCAGCTCAGGCAATATGAGCAGCAGCGATTCATCAGGCGCGTCAATGAACAATATGAATTTCACGACCGGATCGGTGAACGCGAAGGATCGCAATCTGATACGCGAGTTGGCTGCCGCGAATATGGCGGAAATCAATACTGCAAAAATCGCACAATCAAAAACCAGCAACGATCAGGTGCGCAGCTTTGCGCAACAAATGATTGATGACCACACCCAAGTCGGCGCGCAATTGCAGCAGCTTGCACAGGCAAAAAATGTGTCGTTGCCAACCAGCCCGAATGCAAAACAGCGGGCCGAGGCGAAAAAATTGCAGGCGCTGTCCGGGGAGAAATTTGATAACCAATACCTGAGTATCGCTGGCGTGTCCGATCATAAGAAGGCCGAGCAATTGGTCAAGCGTATCAGTGCCCAGGCTAAGGACAGCGAATTGAAGACGTTCGCAAGCAATTTGGAGCCGTCTTTCGCGAAACATCTCGACCTGGCGCAACAGACGGCCGGCATGAAGGCGGGGCAGACCTCCAGCGGTTCAAGCACGTCTAACAATCCGTCGAGCGGCATGAGCAATTCCAATAGCACCAACAATGCTACAGGAAGCCTGTCCGATACGCCTGCGATGAAAAGTACTACCGGCACGACCAAAAATACGAGCGGTACCGCCGGTGGTTCCAACTAAAAGTCCTCGTATTGCAGCGCCCACCTAATAACTCTTACAGGAAAAATCATGATGGATAACGACGAAGTAATCTCGAACCTGAACACCCTGGTCGAAACCTGCAAGGATGGTGAAGTTGGTTTCCGCGACTGTGCGAATCATGTGAGGGACGCACAGGTCAAAATGTTACTCGAGGAGCGCGCTCGAGGCTGTGCTACAGCTGCACAGGAGTTGCAGGATCTTGTGCGCGTACGAGGGGGAGATCCCGAGAAGAGCACGAGTTTCATGGCGGATCTTCATCGACGCTGGGTGGATATCAAAGCCAGTGTGAAGGGCAACGACGACGCAATGATTCTGAACGAGTGCGAGCGCGGTGAAGATGTCGCCGTTCGCAGCTATGGCAAGGTTCTCGACAAGCCGTTGCCACCGGAAGTGCGTGTAGTGGTGGAGCGTCAGTATCAAGGCGTGTTGCGTAATCATGACCAGGTGAAGAGTTTGCGCAATCAGGCGCGGGCTCGTAGTAGTCCGGATCATTGATTAGCTAGCGTCGCAAATAAAAGTCCCCTCCCCCTTTCAGGGGGAGGGCCAGGCAGGGGGGGTAGTGCGGTCGAGTAATCGCATCCGTGTCTCGAACGCACCACCCCCATCCCAACTTTCCCCTGAAAGGGGGAAGGAGCAACCCCGCGCTCGCCGGGTTCGCCTCGCCCCTCCACAAAAATCCCGTAGAGTAAAATACCCCCTGCCCGTTGCAATTCCTAATTTGAAAACCTGCGCATGCTGCGACTCACCGACGTACAACTTCCTCTCGACCATACCGCATTGGATCTTGAGGCCGCGATATTAGCGCGACTTGGCGTCTCCGCCGACGATTTGATCAACCATACCGTCTTTCGCCGCGCATACGACGCCCGCAAGCGCTCGAACATCATTTTCATCTACACACTCGACGTCGACGTAAAAAACGAACAAGCAGTCGCCAAGCGCCTGCACGGCAACCGCAACGTCAACGCAACACCGGACACTTCCTACCATTTCGTCACGCAGGCACCGGCTGGTCTCAGTACACGTCCGATTGTCATCGGCGCAGGTCCTTGCGGCATCTTCGCCGGCTTGATCCTCGCGCAAATGGGTTTTCGCCCCATCATTCTGGAACGCGGAAAAGAAGTGCGCGAACGCACCAAGGACACATGGGCGCTGTGGCGCAAGCGCGAGTTGCATCCGGAGTCGAACGTGCAATTCGGCGAAGGCGGCGCGGGCACCTTTTCGGACGGCAAGTTATATAGTCAGGTGAAGGATCCCAAACACTACGGACGCAAGGTGCTGGTTGAATTCGTCAAGGCCGATGCGCCGCCTGAAATCCTGTGGGCCAGCAAGCCGCATATCGGCACCTTCAGGCTGGTGAAAATGGTCGAGCTGATGCGTGCATCGATAGAAGCGTTAGGCGGCGAATTCCGTTTTGAACACAAAGTAGAGAATCTCGATATCGAGAATGGACAGGTGCGCGGCCTGACCTTGGCGAGCGGCGAAACCATCGCCAGCGATCACATCGTGCTGGCCATCGGCCACAGCGCACGCGATACATTCCAAATGCTATATGACCGCGGAGTCTACGTCGAAGCGAAGCCTTTTTCCATTGGCTTCCGTATCGAGCATCCGCAATCGCTGATCGACAACTGCCGCTTCGGAAAATTTGCCGGTCATGACGGCTTGGGTGCGGCTGATTACAAGCTGGTGCATCATTGCGACAATGGACGTTCGGTCTACAGTTTTTGCATGTGTCCGGGCGGGACGGTTGTCGCCGCAACGTCGGAACCGGGTCGCGTCGTCACCAACGGTATGAGTCAATATTCGCGCAATGAGCGCAACGCCAACAGCGGCATCGTGGTTGGCATTACCCCAGCGGATTATCCGGGCCATCCGCTCGCGGGAATTGAATTTCAGCGCGAATGGGAGTCGCGTGCATTCGAGCTGGGCGGCGGCACCTATGATGCACCCGGACAGCTGGTCGGGGACTTCATCGCTGACCGGCCGTCTTCCGAATTCGGTATGGTGCTCCCTTCATATAAACCTGGCGTGACGCTGGGCAGCTTGAACAGCGCGTTGCCGGATTATGCCATCACTGCGATACGCGAAGCCTTGCCTGCGTTCGATAAGCAGATCAAGGGATTTGCAATGCAGGATGCAGTGTTGACCGGCGTAGAGACCAGGACATCTTCGCCCATCCGCATCAAACGCAACGACGATGATTTGCAAAGCGTAAATACACGTGGTTTGTATCCTGCGGGCGAGGGTGCAGGATATGCCGGCGGCATCATGTCTGCGGCGATAGACGGGATCAGGATTGCAGAAGCCGTTGCGTTGGACATCGTTGGACGACTAAGCTAACATTTTAAAGAACGAGGGACGCATCATGACTGCGACTGCAAGTACCGGCGACCTGATCGAGCTACGCGACATGATTCGCATTTTTGTGACCGAGCGCGACTGGGATCAGTTCCATACCCCCAAAAATATCGCCTGCGCTTTGTCCGTGGAAGCGGCTGAACTTCTCGAGCCATTTCAGTGGCTGCAGCATGGCGATGCAAACGAGCTTGGCGCAGAACAACTGGAGCATGTGCGTCACGAAATGGCGGACGTCCTCGTGTACCTGATTCGGCTTGCCGACAAGCTCGATGTCAACTTGATGTCGGCTGTTGCCGATAAAATGGTGCTTAACCGCGCCAAATATCCCGCCGAATTGGTGCGGGGCGACGCAAAAAAATATACGGATTATCTATAATCCTAGATTCCTCGGTTGACCGCTCACTGTTGCTCGGAAAGCCTTATGAATACATGCTTTATGTCGTTCGATAACCATCACCATTTGGGTGAGATCGCTACAGGCACGATTGCACATTTTTCCGGCCCTCTGGCGTCGTTGCTTCTCCTTGCAGAATGAAGTCTGCCGCGTCGTCGCGTCTAGCCAGAGGGCCGGAAAAATGCACACTCGCACCTGTCCAACCGAGGAATCTAGGATAATCAGACCATTCATTTTCCGGATGTCGTTATTTAAATATATTCAGCCCAACCGTTAGAAAGCCCACCATGCTCAAAAAAATACTTTGCCTTCTCCCTCTGTATTTGGCCGTCGTCTTTGCCTATGCAGAGCCTTCACCCGCACCTGCCGCCGCGCCTGCACCAGCAACCGCACCCGCACCAGCAGTCGCCAATCATGACTGGAACGGAATATGGTCGGATGCAAACACGCAGGACTACCAGTACTGTTATCTGGTTATCGCACAGGAAGGCTCAACACTGCATACCGCGCATTATCTCGAATTCAAGGGCATGCCGATGGTGGAATATGGCGTCGGCACTGTGAAAGACGGGATTGCGAAAATCAAGGTCAAGATAACCAAGCAAATCCCCGGATGGGCGACTTCCGGTATGCATACCCTGCGCATGAGTGCTGACGGGAACGTGCTGCGCGGTGAATTTACTGACGCCAAAGGAAACAAGGGACCGATCGCATTCGGGCGATTCAGGCAAAAACCTTAGGCGCGCTGCGACCGGCTTCTATAGTCGGTCGCGATAGTGGATAGTGATTTGCATCAACAGCGCAATTGTCACAGGTGATACGCTTTTCCTTTTCATTTGCTTCCCAACCTGCCATGTCGACACGCACCATTGCCCTGGACGATATACTCTATCAATATCTTGTAGACGTCTCGCTGCGCGAGCATCCTGCGCAAACGGGCCTGCGTGCGATCACGCATGACCATCCGTACGTACGCATGCAGATATCGCCGGAGCAGGGGCAGTTCATGGCGATGCTGGTCAAGCTGATCGGTGCGCGACGTACACTTGAGATTGGAGTCTTCACAGGCTACAGTGCATTGTCGGTCGCGCTGGCATTGCCGATAGATGGCTGTGTCGTCGCGTGTGACATCAACCAGGAATACACCGATATCGGCCAACCATTTTGGGAGCAGGCCGGCGTCGCGCATAAAATCGATTTGCGCATCGCGCCCGCGATCGATACCCTCGATACCCTTGTTGCTGAAGGTCAGGGCGGCCAATTCGATTTTGCCTTTATCGATGCCGACAAGACTGCTTACGACACCTATTACGAACGCTGCCTCACGCTATTGCGCCCCGGCGGACTCATCGCGATTGATAATGTGTTGTGGGGCGGCAAGGTGGCATACGCGCCAGATGAAGATGACACTGCGGCACTCCAGGCGTTGAACCGAAAGTTGCATGCGGATGGCCGTATCGATTTGTCCCTGGTGCCTATTGGCGACGGACTGACTTTGGCGCGCAAGCGCTAGAGCATCAAGCACGACAATTCCACCACAGTCATCTCGAAGCAGAAGCCTGGCGGCATGAAATGCCTTAGACAGGCATGCTATGATCATTTTTCCCGTCCGGTTTGGATGGGCACTGATTCATCATGCATGCTGCTGTTCAAAGGAGATGCCGTGATTTGGTCGACCGCTTGCGATTCCATCCTGTCGGTGAATAGTGAACGCCACAACTAAGATCCTCATTGTCAGCGATGGCGCTGACGATCGGCACGCACAGCGCAGTGTGCTGGCCACGGCCGAGCTCGACTGGGAGGTCGATTTTTGCGAATCCGGCCAGGCAGCATTGGCATTGCTTGATGCCATACAACCCCACTGCATCATTCTTGATTACCGCTTGCCTGACATGACCGGCCTTGAATGCTATCAGGCAATCCATGCGATTCCAGGCAATGCTCCGCCCGTCCTGATGTTGATCGCCCAACACGATGAGGCCGCGGTTGCTGACGCACTCGGTGCCGGCGTCGAGGATTACCTATTCAAGGATGCGCGCGGCAACTACCTCGCGATGTTGCCGACCGTATTAAAAAAAGCGTTGCGTGAACATCATGCGATCGAGGACAAGGAGTCCGCGCTGGCTGCGCTTACGCAGCTTGAACGCAAGTATGAATATCTTTTCATGAGTGTCACCGACAGCATCATCCTGATCGATGAAAGCCGCACAATTGAATCCATCAACCCGGCCGCTTGCCGTGCATTCGGTTACGATGCAAACGAACTCTGCGGTCAGCCGCTGGCGACGGTCATGCGTCCCGGCAATGATGTCGTGGGGAGCCAGGAATTCGTCAGCTATCTTAAAAATGGCAGCGGCAACTTCGTCGGCCAGGCAGCGCAGGAAGTGCAGGGAATTCGCAAAGATGGACAGGCGTTTCCACTTGAGCTGGCCATAACCGAGTTCAATTTTGACGGGCGCCGCATGTTCGCAGGTGTGATGCGCGATACTACCGAGCGGCATCGTGCCAAGGAGTTGATGCAGGAGAGTGAAGCGCGTTTTCGCGGCACCTTCGACAACGCGCCTATCGGCATGGCGCTGATTTCGCTTGAGGGCATGTGGCTCAAGGTCAACCAGTCGCTCTGCGACATCGTCGGCTATGCGCAGGATGAATTGCTCGGCATGGGCTTCCAGGACATCACCCATCCGGATGACCTCGCGATCGACCAGACTTTTGTGCAACTGGTGCTTGCCGACCAGCTCAAGACCTATCAGATGGAAACTCGCTATTTCCACAAAGACGGCCATGCGGTACCGGTTATGCTGAGTTCATCGCTGGTGCGCAACGACGATGGCAAGCCCCTCTATTTCATTTCCAAGATCGAAGACATCACACAGCGCAAAAAGATGGAAGACGCACTGTTTGCCGAAAAAGACCTGGCGCAAATCACGCTGCAGTCGATCGGCGATGCGGTCGTAACCGCAGATGCGGACGGACGTGTGACCTACCTCAATCCGATGGCCGAGCGGCTCACGGGATGGGCCAACGACCAGGCACGCGGCCTGCCGCTCGACCATGTATTTGTCGTGGTCGACGAGACGACGCGTGACGTGGTGCAGAGCCCCGGAATGAAGGCGCTCACTGAAGGAAAAATTTGTGGCGTTGCCGGCAATACGGTCTTGATCGCCAGGAACGGCATCGAGTTCTACATCGATAATTCCGCCGCGCCTATCCGTGTCAGGGACGGTGGACTGACCGGCGTCGTGATGGTGTTTCACGACGTGACGGAATCGCGGATGCTGAGTCGTAAGATCAGTTTTCAGGCGAGTCACGACGCATTGACCGGTTTGTACAACCGGTCCGAATTCGAACTGGTCGCGGCGCAACTGCTGCAGATGGCACGCGCCGCACATTCTCGTCATACATTACTGTATCTGGACCTAGACCAGTTCAAGACGGTCAATGATAGTTGCGGGCATCTTGCGGGTGACCAGTTGCTGCGCGAGCTGTCGACCCTGCTTGCGGCGAACATGCGCAAGTCGGACACGCTGGCGCGACTGGGTGGCGACGAGTTCGGCATCCTGCTCGAAGGCTGTCCTCAGGCGCGGGCGATTGAGCTTGCCCAGCACCTCATTGATGTTGTGCGCGCATTCCGCTTTGAATGGGAAGGGAAATTATTCAGTGTCGGCATGAGTGTCGGGCTGGTTGCGATCACGGGCCAGTCCAAGGATTTGCAGGCCATTCTGGGCGCGGCCGATATGGCCTGTTATATCGCGAAGGACAAGGGACGGAATCGCGTTCAGGTATTTGAAGAGGCCAAGGACCAGCAAATACGCGAGCGCCATGTGCAGATCGATTGGGTGACGCGCTTGCAGGAAGCCGTTGCGCAAAATCGTTTTTCACTTTACTACCAAAAAATCCAGCCAGTGGCGGATAGTCGGGCGCCGATACACCACGAAATATTGTTGCGCTACGAAGATGATCAGGGGCGCCTGTTGTTGCCGATGGCATTTATCCCTGCCGCGGAACGATATGGATTGCTACCGGCAATAGACCGATGGGTGATCGGGCAGTTACTGCGCAATCCGCCAGCGGCATTGCTGGGGACAAATCCCGCGTCATTTATCGCGATCAATATATCGGGCGCATCGTTAGGCGATCCAGTCTTCCATGATTTTGTGGTGCATGCATTGCAAGAAAGCGCGATACCGCCAAGCCGCATCTGTTTCGAGGTGTCGGAATCTGCCGCAATTACCAACCTGCACAAGACGACGCATTTCTTCCAGATGGTTAAGGCGCTTGGCTGTCATTCGGCACTGGATGACTTCGGCAGCGGCCTGAGTTCATTCAGTTACCTGAAGTTGCTGCCGGTTGATTTCCTCAAGATCAATGGCAGCATCGTCAAAGGCATGGCGAAGGATCCGGTCGATTGCGCAATGGTGGAGGCTATACACCGGATCGCCAAGGTGATGGGGATACGCAGCATTGCGAAGTTCGTCGAGAGTGAAGACGTGCTGCCCTATCTGCGCAGGATAGGTATCGATTACGCACAGGGATTCGCGCTACATGCGCCGGAGCTCGTGGCTACATCGGTAACGCAATAGTCCGTACTAGTCAGTGCGCTTATTTTTGTCGAGTACGCCGATCTGCCGTCTTTGCATCCAGTTCCAACTCATGAACGATAACGCCCGAATGGTCGGGAACAGCAATGCTCCATGCATCGCGTTCGATTGCGCGGGACGCGTCGCGATAACCCTGCTCCCAACGCCATTCGGTTGAGCCCTTCGAGAAATTGATATCCTTGGATGCCATGTTCCAGTCACGCCCTGCATACGCGAGCCGCACGATATGCATGGTTGTATCGCAGCCCACAGAAGCAAAGTCGCGCAGTTCCGCTTCGTCATGCAATGCAGGAGGCAGTTTCTCGTGCATCGCGCGCACGATGCGTCGCAGGTTATGCATGCGCAGGTAGTTCTCGATGTGGCGTTGCGAGCGCGACGCATACATCACGTCTTTTTGGCGCGTCTGTACCTGGTCCAATGTATGTGGTTCCGGGCCTTCGCCATTCCATAAGTCGACCATGAAACAGAGGGTATCGTTACGCGGTTCGTCGTCGAGCACTGTTTCAAGCGGTGTATTGGAATACAGGCCACCGTCCCAGTACAAATCGCCGTCGATGCGGACCGGCGGAAAGCCGGGCGGTAATGCGCCACTCGCCATGATGTGATGCACATTGAGTCCGTGCAGGCGGCTGTCGAAGCTGGCCAGTTTTCCGTCGGTGACCTTCATTGCATTAACGGTCAGGCGTATGCCGCCGGGTGCATTCAGGTATTCGAAATCGACCAGTTTTTCGAGCGTGCCAGCGAGGCTGCTGGTATCGTAAAAACTGGCCGCTTCTGATGGTACCGGCATTCCCGCAGCAAACAGGTTTGGGAAGCGCGGTGCGAAAAAGCCGGGCACGCCTTTCCACATCACGCTCACGGTCGACAACCACGTGCTGAATTGACGGGTGGTATCCGGTACTTTCGCCATGTCGACCATATCCTGGGAGGAAACGGTATGCCAGAATTCCTTGAGGCGGTCCAGACGGATAGCGCCGGGATTGCCGGCAATGATAGCCGCATTGATTGCACCGATCGACGTGCCGACGATCCAGTCGGGCGTAAGCTCATGTTCGTGCATTGCCTGGTAGACGCCGGCCTGGTAGGCACCCAGCGCGCCTCCTCCTTGCAACACCAGGGCAATGCGCCGCGGGTTTGAGTTAGGTTGGGCTTTGACTTTCATGAGTAAGGGACATCGAATCCATTTCTATGCGGCTATTTTGATGAGGCCTTCGGCGACCAACGCCGCATGCACGGCAGGGCGGGCAGCAACATGCTTCAGGAATGCCTGTACTTCCGGCCAATGCGATAAGTCGACATCAACGTGCGCGCTCCATCTCAATACTGTGAACAAATAGGCGTCAGCCACGCTGAACGTTTCGCCTGTGATGTAGCTTGTTGTGCGCAACTGTGCAGCGACGATGGCGATTTTTGCGGCAAGGGTTTCACGTGCGATGGTTTTTGCTTCCGCAGGCATTTTCGGGTTGAACAGCGGGCTATATCCCTTGTGCAATTCTGCGGTAATGAAATTGAGCCATTCCATTAAACGATACCGCTCCATGCTGCCGAGTACCGGGGCCAAATGTGTTGCGGGTACCAGGTCGGCCAGGTACTGCACAATTGCAGGCCCCTCGGTGAGAATTTGTCCATCGTCCAGCATCAGGGTTGGCACATATCCTTTCGGATTGATCGTTTTGAAATCGACTCCGCCGGCAGTCAGTTTGGAGACAAGGTCGACTTTTTCCAGTTCGAAATCAAGACCTGCCTCGCGCAGAACAATATGTGGCGAGAGGGAGCATGCGCCGGGGCTGATATAAAGTTTCATCGGTAACTTTCATGAAGGTAGCAGGATAAAAACCGGGATGGATTAAATATTGGACGGCACTCACGATGAGCTTTTCAGATTGATAGTAACTTAGGTTAAAAAATTCTGCAGTCGGATCCGACATATTTTGCCGACGGGTGATAGCTCACAATCTTCGGCGTGACGTTTAGTGCCGCGCGCAAATATTTTCCGGTTATTGGAGCTACCGATGAAATCTTCAGCATGCGATCCGATTGCAGGATGAACTAACCGAATAACCAGTGTATCTATCTAAAGCTTGCACATTGGACTAGTTGATATTGTGGAGCGTCAAGACGATCAATTTCTTTACGGCTATGGTGGACTTTCATCTTTGGCTTTTGGAGAATGCCATGAAAAAGTTTCTTGCTACGATAATGATGGTGCTGGCTGCGAGTGCTGCATGGGCACAAACCGATTTCAATAACAACAAAATTGGAATTGACGGCACTACTGCGCCATCTGATACATCCGCAGGTACGACTACCAGTGTTGACCGGAGTGCTGCACCGGCATCGGCCGGAAACGGAACTACCAACGGCACCAGTACGCGACAGGTATCAGCAACGAATCAGCGCGGTGGTTATTCCATCGGTGGAGGGAACGTGCCGGATGCAAATGCACCGACGGTCCTCGCGCCGGGCGGTCGAATCTCCGGGGGAGCATCATCGGCTGGATATTCGCTGAGCGGCGGCAATGTGTATAGTGTCGGTTCATCTGATACCGCTACGTCGGGAAATTCGGTGACGTCTGCGCCGACAATCTCGTCAACCACTGGCGTCATTACGAGCGCACCTACAAGTACCTCTGTTGGTACGGCGCCGCTGACGGGTGGTTCGACGTCGGTCGGTGCTACTGCGTCGCCGCCGTCCGTGGGTGCAGTATCCAATACGTCAACGGTGGTGACGCCTACGCCGGGCGCAACGCCTACTCCAAGTGCAACGCAGGGGATGATGCTCGGGGTGCCGCCTGTGACCGGCGCTGTTACGCCGAGCGGTAGTGGCGTACCTGCGCCGACATTTGACCAGACCATTGGAGGCAAGCGTACATTGAGCAACATGGCAGTGAGTGCTCCGGTGCGTTTTAATGAGAGCACGACGCCGGGGTGGTCGTTGATGTCGGCTGCCGAGCGCAAGGCTTATAGCGACAGGGCACGTAGTTTTGCCAGCGTTGCGGAGTGCCGTACGTATAACCAGTTGCATACTTCCGAAATGCAGGCACGGGCGCAGGCGAGGCGGCGTCCGCTAGGGGTGGCCACTGCGGATCCTTGCGGGAGGGTTGCGCAGTTGAGTAGTGGTCGATAGGTGGTGATCGGCCTGTCTGTAGGATGTGTAAAATCCGCCCTTTTGCGTAGCGGTGTTTTGCGTTAAGTAATTTGGGGAGGGGAATGCGAACATGCCGGGGTAGCCGGCGGCTAGTCACTTTTCTTGCTTCGCCAAGAAAAAGTAACCAAAAGAAGGCGACCGCAAGACGCTGCCCTTCGGGTTCCCACGAAAGTAATGGCTCATTCGGGAAGCGAAACCAACTCGCTGCGCTCAGACATGTTTAGCTTCTTATCCGAAGACATTACTTTCGTGGCAGCGTCTCAAGCGGATCAACGTCAACCCCGCCGACACGACTGCCTGTGTGCGAAATCTGTAATTTCGTACCGCAGGCGTAAAATAGTGGTTTCTGCCGACGGCGGTACGCCATGACGATCGTTTTATCTACCCTCAATGCCCGATATTCCCACGCATCGCTAGGCTTGCGTTATCTGCTCGCCAATATGGGTGAGCTGAAGGATGACACGCGGCTGCTGGAATTTGTCATTGGTACCAAGACTACTGAAATTGTCGAGAAGCTGCTGGCGCAGAAGCCGCGCATCATCGGATTCGGTGTGTATATCTGGAACGTTGAAGAAACCACAAAAGTTGTTGCGATGCTCAAGCGTGTTGCACCATCGGTGACGATCATGCTAGGCGGCCCGGAAGTTTCG
>Ga0207095_10036_pt1 | contig 39831 bp, 32 predicted proteins | sample Alteio_BWMinHeat_88_FD_153529 | JGI IMG/M metagenome (GOLD analysis project Ga0207095, IMG submission 153529) | Enriched cells from forest soil in Barre Woods Harvard Forest LTER site, Petersham, Massachusetts, United States -... | ecosystem: Environmental > Terrestrial > Soil > Temperate forest >... | reverse complement strand
GTGAGGAATGACGAGATCGACGCCTCGAAGAACTTCATGAGAATCGTAACGGAAGGAAACATTCTCGATACGGATCTCGTTGCGGATGGCGGGGATCGCGCGCGCCGAGGGCAATTCCTCCACGCTCGATTGCACATCCAGAATCGCAAAAATACGATCGGTGGACGCCAGGCTTTTTTGAATCGTTGTGTGGAGCTTGCTCAGATTTTTGATCGGATCGTAAAGAAAGTAGAGCGTCAGCAATCGACCTGTGAAATCGCCCGCAGACATTCCATTCCGATAGGCATAAAGAAAGGCCGCGCAAATTCCAAGATAAGCGATCAATTCGATCATCGGACTTAAAATAATCACCGAGCGCACGATACGCATTTGATAGGAGAACTGACGATAGGATGTTTCCCAGAACTTGGCGGTTTCGTAGGGCTCCATCGAGAATCCCTTCACAATCCGGACTCCGGTGATGTTCTCGTGAAGACAGGAAAGGATCTCTCCCTGATTTTGCTGTGCGAGCTTGCTGGCACGTCGGACCTTTCTTCCGTAAATTGCAATCGGAAGAATGCAAAGAGGGGCGAGAACAATGCTGGCCAGTGAGAACTTCCAGTCCTGCAAAATAAGCAAGGAGCCCATCATGACAATGGTAACCGGATGCTTGATCGCGTCAGCGATCACGGTCGTGACGCCGGATTGGGCCTGTTGGGCGTCATGCACGAGGCGCGAGATCAGATCGCCGACATTCGCTTTGTTAAAAAAGTCGAGGGAGAGCTTCTGGATGTGTTCGAAAACGCGCTGACGAATATCCGTGATGATGCGCACGCCGACCCAATTGTTCCAATAAGTGCTCATGTAGTCGCTGAACGCGCGCAGGAACATCACGGCTAGCAGCAAGACCAAGGTTGCCAGAACTTTACCGGAAGGCGTCGACGTGAAGAGGGAGTTCCAGGTTTCCGTAGCCGAACGAATCGCGCGGTCAGTCCAAGTGTCCAGAAAATGCAGCGGATTGAATTTGCCAGATGGTGAAAGGCTTAATGCAGTCCGCGACGGCGGGAAAACGGTATCGAAAATCGCTGGAACCAGTTTGAGCAAAAGCACGTTTGAGAATGGCAGGAGAAGCGCGAAAAAGATCGCGCCTCCGAATCGCAAACGATATGGCATTAAAAATTGGACCAGACGGCGCCAGTTTTGCCAGTCCCGGGATGGGGACGACTCACTGAGAGGGATGGAAGTGGGGGGCCGTTTCATGCGCAGGAAGTCGTCTAAGATTGCAATTGTGCCATCAAATCGCCAACATGAGAAGATGACAATTTCTAAAGTCATGCACCCTTTAAAGCGTCTTTGGAAGGCATGGCTGAGACTTGGTCACTGGATCGGCGAAGTCATGAGCTGGGTCTGGATGCCGCTCTTCTACTACCTCATCGCCATGCCCGTGGCCCTTTGCATCCGCTTTTTCTCCGATCCGTTGCGTGTTCGCGTGCCGAAGCAGCAGAGCTACTGGACGTCGAAGGCCATGCCGAAGCTCGATCTCGCCTGGGCCAAAAGCCAGGGCAGCACCGTTCTTCCTTCAAGCGAGAAGAAGGGCGCATGAGTACGATCCTCGGTCTTTCCGCCTTTTATCACGATTCTTCAGCTGCCCTCGTGCGCGACGGCGTCCTTATTGCCGCCGCCGAGGAGGAGCGCTTTTCCCGCAAAAAACACGACCATGATTTTCCGTCGCTTGCGGTCGATTTCTGCCTCCGCCAGGCGGGCATCGGCATCCAGGATGTCGATTACATCGTCTTTTACGAAAAACCGTTCACCAAATTTGAGCGCATCTTTCAGACCTCGCTCGGAACATTTCCGCGCGGCGTCGCCGTCTTTCGTGCCGCGATGCAGACGTGGCTGCTCGACAAGCTTTGGATCAAGGCGATCATTCGCGAAAAATTGAACATCGACCGCGATCGCATCATGTTTTGCGACCACCACCTTTCGCATGCGGCGAGCTCGTTTTATTGCTCGCCATTCGAAAAGGCCGCGGTGCTCACCGTCGACGGAGTGGGGGAATGGACGACCACGGCGAAGGGCGTTGCCGCAGGAAACGAAATCCATCTCCAAAATGAAATGCGTTTTCCGCATTCGCTTGGACTTCTTTATAGCGCGTTCACCGCGTTCCTCGGTTTCGAGGTGAACGAAGGCGAATACAAGGTGATGGGCATGGCGCCCTATGGCGAGCCGAAGTACCTCGACAAGGTGTGGCAGCTGATGGATCTCGCCGAGGACGGATCATTTCACCTGAAGATGGAATATTTCAAATATCCCTATTCGCTGAAAAACACCTACAACCGCAATTTCGTCAAACTCTTCGGCAAGCCGCGCACGCCTGAAACGCATTTCTTCACGAAAAACACCGGCTTCCCCTCGTATTTCGGAGCGAAGCCCGGAAATTATAACGAATTGGAGGCGGAGAATCAGCATTACGCCGATATCGCCTCGAGTATTCAAAAAGCGGTCGAGGAGATTGTCGTCCGCATGGCTCGCAGTCTCCAAAAGGAAACCGGGCTCACCGATCTTTGCATGGCGGGGGGCGTGGCGCTCAACAGTGTGGCCAACTTCCGGATCCTGAAGGAAACGGGATTCAAACGGCTCTATATCCAGCCCGGCGCCGGCGATGGCGGCGGAGCGATCGGAGCCGCGCTGCATCTGGCGCATCAAGTGCTCGGCGAACCGCGCCGGTTTGTGATGCAACATGCCTATTGGGGCGAAGAGTTCAGCGATGAACAGGCCGCGGAATTTCTCCGCTCTGAAAATATTCCTCACGAACTCGTCAAAAACGAGGACGACCTTGTCGCCCGCACCGTCGACGCGCTGAAAAACAAAAAAGTGATCGGCTGGCATCAGGGACGCTTCGAATTCGGTCCGCGTGCCCTGGGTTGCCGCAGCATTCTTGCCGATCCGCGTTCGGCGGAAATGAAAGACATCGTCAACACGAAGATCAAATTTCGCGAACCCTACCGACCCTTCGCGCCCTCGATCCTCGCCGAGGCAGCGGAGGATTATTTCGACCTTCCCGGCATTTCGAAACAGGAGGCCGCGAAGTTCATGCTCATCGTTGCGCCTGTGAAAAAGGAGAAGCAGGAAGTGATTCCTGCCGTCAGCCACATGGGCACGGGTCGTCTTCAAACGGTCTTCAAGGAAACCAATCCCCGCTATTACAAATTGATCCAGGCTTTTGGACAGGCCACCGGCGTGCCCGTGTTGATGAACACGTCATACAATTTACGCGGCGAACCGATTGTGACGACGCCCGCCAACGCCTATCGCACCTTCAAGGCGAGCGAAATGGACCTGCTGGTCGTCGGCAATCATCTCGTTTGGAAATAGTGAGATAGGGCATGAAACTGCCTTGTTTTCACGTCGACGCGTTTGCGAGCGAAGCCTTCGCGGGAAATCCCGCGGGCGTCTGTCTGCTGGAACAATGGCTTTCCGGCGATCTTTTGCAAAAGATCGCCGCGGAAAACAATCTGCCGGAAACCGCGTTCCTGGTTCCGAAAGGAAGTGAATTCGAGCTGCGCTGGTTCAGTCCTGCGGCGGAAATCGACTTGTGCGGCCATGCCACACTGGCTTCAGCCTTCGTGCTCTTTGAATTTCGCGGACAAAAAGGGGACGCGATCGCCTTTCACACACGAAGCGGTGTCCTGAAGGTCGCACGGAGCAACGATTTGTTCATCCTGGATTTCCCGGCGCGTCCCGCCGTCGCCTGCGACCTTCCCGATGGACTTTCAGGCGGTCTTGGCAAAAACCCTTTGGAAATCCTAAAGGCGCGGGATTATCTGGCGGTGTTTGCGAACGAGGAGGAAGTGCTGGCGTTGAAACCGGATTTCGCGCGTCTCGCGGCGCTGGATTGCCTGGGCGTGATCGTCACGGCGCCCGGTCGCGATTGTGATTTCGTGTCCCGCTTTTTCGCGCCCAGTATCGGCGTGAATGAAGATCCGGTGACGGGCTCCGCGCATTGCACGCTGATTCCTTATTGGAGTCCGCGACTGGGGAAGGCGCAATTGTATGCCCGTCAGCGGAGCGCGCGCGGCGGGGAACTTTTTTGCGAGGATCGAGGCGGACGCGTGATGATCGGCGGAAGGGCGGTTCTTTACGCCACAGGGGAGATTCACCTCTAGGGAAACCCGGTTTTTGAATGGACAGAACGGCCTATTCCCTCCATAAAGGTAAGCTTCCTATCTTATGGAACATCGCCACACACTCTCCATTTTAGTTGAGAATAAATTCGGTGTGCTGGCCCGGATCGCTGGACTTTTCAGCGGCCGCGGCTTCAATATCGATTCGCTCAACGTCGCCCCGACGAAAAATCCGAAATTTTCCCGGATGACCGTCGTCGTGCGCGGAGACGACAAGACGCTTGAGCAGCTCAGCCGCCAGCTCGAAAAATTGATCAACGTGATCGAAGTGGAAGACTTTCTGCACGATGAAGCGGTGCATCGCGAACTCGTGTTGGTGCAGATCAAGGCCGATTCCAAGTCGCGCAGCGAAGCGATGCAGATCGTGGATATTTTCCGCGCCAAGATCGTGGACGTGCAGCCTGAGACCATGCTGATCGAAATGACGGGCGCCCAGCGTAAGGTGGATGCCTTTCTGGAATTGATGGAGCGTTTCGGCATTCTGGACATGACGCGCACCGGACGCGTCGCCATGAAGCGCGGCGGCGCCTCCCGCACTGTCCGCAAGCTCAACCAGCCTCAAAAAGTTGCCTGATAGCACTTCATCAAATTTTTTTCAACAACCTGCAAGAGAAACCCATGCCCGCTAAAATCTACACGGATAAAGACGCCAATCTGAACCTGCTCAAAAAGAAAACCGTGGCCGTCATCGGCTTCGGCAGCCAGGGCCATGCCCACGCCTTGAATCTCAAGGAAAGCGGCGTCCGCGTCATCATCGGACTTTATAAAGGCAGCAAATCGATTCCCGTCGCCAAATCAAAAGGCTTTAAAGTGCTTACCACGGCGGAAGCGGTGAAGGCCGCGGACGTGATTTTTGTCGCGGTGCCCGACCTGAAGATTGGCGGGGTCTATAAAACGGACATCGAGCCGAACCTAAAGGCCGGCAAGACGCTTCTTTTCAGCCACGGGTTTGCCATCCATTTCAAGACGGTGATTCCTCCGAAAAACGTGAATGTGATCATGGTCGCGCCGAAAGGCCCCGGACACATCGTCCGTCGCCAATACACGGAAGGCAAGGGCGTGCCCAGCCTGATCGCCGTTTACCAAAACGCGACGCGCGACGCGAAGCAGCTCGCCCTCGCATGGGCCAAGGGCATCGGCGGCACGCGCGCAGGCGTGATCGAAACCACCTTCAAGGAAGAGACGGAAACTGATCTTTTCGGCGAACAATGCGTGCTTTGCGGCGGCGCCTCGGCGCTCATCCAGGCGGGATACGAGACGCTGGTGGAAGCCGGCTATCAACCCGAGATGGCCTATTTCGAATGCCTCCATGAATTGAAGCTGATCGTCGATCTCATCAACGAGGCCGGCATTGGCGGAATGCGTTTTTCGATTTCAGAAACCGCGAAATATGGCGACGTGCGCACTGGGCCCCGCATCGTGAACGGCAAGGTGAAGGCCGAGATGAAAAAAGCGCTCAAGGAAATCCAGAACGGCAAATTTGCTCGTGAATGGATCCGCGAATCGCGCACCGGCATGAAACGCTATCGCCGGTTGCTCGCGCGCGGCGAACGCCATCCGATCGAAAAAGTCGGCCAGCGTCTTCGTGGCCTCATGCCATGGATGAAAAAGCGCCAGATCAAAGGCGTTCAAGCAGCCTACTAAACGCAAAACGAGGAACGCAGAACGCAGAACAACAAATGCTTCTGCATGAGTTCATTAGGAATCATTGCTGGTAATCGCAAGTTCCCGCAAATTTTTGCGAAGGAAGCGCGCCGAAACGGCATCGAGAAACTGGTGGCCGTCGCTTTTGAAGGCGAGACGGAGCCGGAGATCGCTTCGCTCGTTGATACTGTCGAGTGGATGAAGCTCGGCCAGCTCGGAAAATTGATCGATGCATTCAAACAGCATCAGGTGCGTGAAGTCGTCATGGTGGGGCAAATCGCCCCGAAAAATCTTTTTGCAAGCCTCCGGCTCGACGTGCGCATGACGCTCCTGCTCGCGCGCCTGAAAAAGCGCAACGCTGAAACGATCTTCGGCGCGATTGGCGAGGAAATGGCCAAGGACGGACTGGAGCTCGTGCCGCATGCGAATTATCTCGAACGATTGATTCCCAAACCGGGCGTGCTCACGCGACGCAAGCCCAGCTCCCAGGAACGCGAGGATTTTCAATTTGGATTCGAAATCGCCAGAAAAATCGCGGCGCTCGATATCGGCCAGACCATTGTGGTGAAGCGCGGCACGGTGCTCGCCGTCGAGGCGTTTGAAGGCACGGATGCGACCTTGAAGCGTGGTGGCGAACTCGGGCAGGGGGATTCTGTGGCGGTGAAAGTCACGAAGCCGGGACAGGACATGCGCTTCGACATTCCCTGCGTGGGACGTTCCACCATTGAAACTTTAAAAGCCGCCGGCATTTCCGCTCTCGGCATCGAAGCGGGACGCACCCTGTTGCTGGAGCAGGAGGAGGTCCTGGAACTCGCAAACAAGGCGTCCATCGCTATTGAAGCATTATGAATCCTATTCGTGTCGGCGTCGTGGGCGTGGGTTATCTCGGCAAGGAACACGCGCGCATTTATTCGAAACTGCCCGGCTGCGTCCTCGCGGGCATCGTGGATTCAAATCTCAAAACAGCCGAGGTGATCGGACGCAAGGTGGGCTGTCCGTTTTTTGATTCACTTGAAAAACTGGCCGACGTGGTCGATGCAGTGAGCATTGTCGTCCCCACAATCGCGCATCGCGATGTGGCGCGCATTTTTCTCGAGCGCGGCAAGGACGTCTTCATTGAAAAACCGATTGCCGCCACCACACTTGAGGCGGAGGAACTGGTCCGTCTTGCCCAGACTCAAAATGTGATTCTTCAGGTGGGGCACATCGAGCGATTCAATCCCGTGCTTTCCTATCTTGAAAAAAATCTGAAGGTGCCGCGTTTCATCGAAGCCCACCGCCTTTCGCCCTATCCGCAGCGCGGAACGGACGTGAGCGTGGTGCTCGACCTGATGATTCATGATCTCGACGTGATCCTCCATCTGGTCAATTCTCCACTCGAATCCTTCGACGCGGTGGGGGTGTCTGTTCTGAGTTCAAGCGAGGACATCGCGAACGTCCGGTTGAAATTCGCGAATGGCTGCGTGGCGAACATCACGACGAGCCGCATCAGCCCTGAGAAGATGCGCAAGATCCGCGTGTTTTCCGAAAACAGCTACATCTCGCTCGATTATCAGAATCAGGAGGGAGAGATCTATTGGAAGGAAGATGGCGGCATCAAACGGGAGAAAATTCCCGTGGTGAAAGGCGAACCGCTTCAACTGGAGCTGGCTTCATTCATCGAAAGTGTTCGCCAGCGTTCCGAGCCCAAGGTGAGCGGACAGCAGGGCAAGCGCGCGCTCGACGTCGCGGTCGCGATCGTGGAGCGAATTCAGGGCGCGGAAGTGGCACGCTGATTCTTCTGATCGCGCAGAATGTCGCGGATTTCCGTCAACAGAATCTCCTCTTTCGTAGGAGGTGCGGGCGGAGGCGGCTTTGAGGCCTCCTCTCTTTGATGACGACGAAAGAATTTCACCATCATGAAAACAGAAAAGGATACGATCAGAAAATTGATCACGATATTGATGAACTGGCCGTAGTTGATTGTGGCGGCACCCGCTTCCTGTGCCGCTTTTAACGTGGTGAAATGCTTGTCACCCAGGACAATGAAGAGATTGGTGAAATCGACATCGCCGGCGATCTTTCCAATGGGCGGCATGATGATGTCCTTAACCAGAGAATTAACAATATTGCCGAAGGCCGCGCCGATGATCACGCCGATCGCCATGTCGATGACGTTTCCCCGCATGGCGAAATCCTTGAATTCCTTCAGCATGGAGAGATTCGCCTTGGTGAGATCGACTAATTTTTCAGGTTTCACGAGTGGATTGCAAAAATCATGCCGGTAAATGCGCCGCCATCATCCGATCGCCGGAGTGGCGAAGCGCATCGATGCGGGCGAGAGTGGCTTCGGCCTCCTGGCGCGCGCGATCCTGTTTGGGATGGCGGATGTGACGATAGCCGGTCACGGGTTCGGGCGCGTTGAGAACCTCCAGCCAGAGCTGGTATTCCATTTCGCCATGAAATTCGAATTGTGAAAGGAGTTTCGCGTACCATTCGCGGAAATCCTTCTCCGGACGATGCCATGCGGGAAGAATGCGGCGCAGAAATTTGAGCCGTTTCATGATATTGAGCTGCCAGTTGTGCGTGCGGATATCGAATTCGATTTTGAAGCGGCCGATGTCGAAGCGTGGACGGTTGATGTGGCTGTAGGTGAGCCGATCGCCGCGTGATTCATCGACGTCGTAACGCTCGCGGTCGCGCGCGAGTTTCTCTTCGCTGGTGAGAAGATGGGCAACATAAACCTCGTCCTTGATGAGCATCACCTTGGCAAGATTCCAGATCGCCGCGCGTGTCGCGGCATATTGGTGGGCCGACGAGTCGCGTTCATGGACGACTTTGATGAGATCGAGATAACGGCGCGCGTAAGCCGCATCTTCAAACCAGATGAGATCGGCGAGACGCACCGCGAGATCGCGCAGGTCTGATTCCGTGAGGCGCAGTGTTTGAACCTCCTCCATGAACTTGCGATAAGCCTGCGAAGCGCGGCGTCGCGAAGGGTGGGCGTGCTCAAGATAGGCCGCCTTGCGTTCGATCAGGCCGGCGAGGCGCAACGGCTGCTGATCATCGGAAAATTCCCCCGGATTCAGGACCACTTTGCGTCCCACCTGAAAGGCCTTGATGTTTTCCTTGGCGGCAGCTCCCATGGTGTGCTCGATCGCCCAGGTCAGACTCTCGAGTTTCAGCGGAAGCAATCCCTGCTGATAAGCCGCTCCCAGCAGCATGATGTTGGCGAAAAGTTTGCTCCCAAAATATTTTTCGGAGAGCCGCGAAAAGTTGTGACCGAAGTAGCGTTCGCGGTTGGTGTAGCATTGAAGCGTGATCTCCAATTCAGCCGGATCGAAATCGTCTTTGCCCAGCAGAGTGAGGATGGTTGGCGTTTTTTCGGTATTAAGCACCGCTGTGGTGTAGCCGGGGCTGCCGATGCGCTGGATGTTTTCCGGATCGATGCCGCGAATGGCCTCAAGCACGTCGATGCCCAGAATGAGATTGGCCTTTCCATAGGGGATGATATTGGAAGCGACCTTGCCGTTTTGAAAATAGGAGATTTGCGAGTAAACGCCGCCGTTGCGGATCGCGAGGCCTTTCTTGTCGCAGAAGAGCACGCGATATCCCTCCTTGAATCCGGCGCGCACGAGGGTGGCAGTGGAAACGCCAATGCCCATGCCGCCGACGCCGGCGAGATAGGTGTGCCATGACTCGGTGACGGAAACCTTGTTGGCCGGCTCAGGAATCCGGTCGAGATCGATGCGCTCGAGGCGGGAAGGGGGCGGAGAGCGGCGATAGACCATCACTTCTTCGAATGAAGGACATGCCTTGGTTTTCGCGCAGGCCGTGTCGGCAACACACCATGAAAGATCGGTCTGCACTTTCGTGCCGTAGGGCGTGTCGGCGAACGTCAGGCCGGGACACCCCGTGGCCTTCGTGCATTCGAGGCAATTCTCGCAAGCTTCCGGCGTGATGTTGACGTGGCGTTTCTGGCCCAGAAATCCCTGCTTCTGCACTTCCTTGCGCTCCTGTTTTGCCTCGCGCCGGTGAAACGTGATGCCGCATTCCTTGTCCGCGATGATGATTTTAACGCCGTCGCGCAGGATCGTTTCCTCCAACGCGCGACGGTAGCTGTCGCGATACGCCGGATTCACGCGCACCACTTCGGCTGAGCCCAGACCCAGCATGGCTTCGATGATGCGATCGATGCTCTGCTGAAATTGCGGATTGCCCAGCAAATCGGTTTCAAGGCCCGGCGTCGTTTGATGCCCCGTCATCGCCGTGGTCTGATTGTCGAGAATCACATAGGTGATGTCCTGACTGGCTTTGATGGAATTCGAAATCGAAACCTGTCCGGAATGAAAGAAAGTCGAGTCGCCCATAAACACCACCTGTTTGTTGGTGATGAAGGGATCGATGCCGGCGCCCGTGGCCCCGCCGAGACCCATGCCGGAATAATTGTGCATCAATTCCTTGTTGGGCTCGAACATGAGCATCGTGTAACAGCCCGTGTCCCCGTGAAAAACCAGATCCACGGGATCGTGGCGATGCTGGCGGCGCATGTACCAACTGTTTCGAAAATCGCGTTTGATCTCGAGCAGCACGCTCGATGAATCGCGGTGCGGACAGCCAGGACAGAAGGAAGGTGTGCGAATTGGGAGATCGACATCGTAGGTCGCGGTCTGCCGGATCAGGGCGAGCTCGCGTTCGATGCAGCTGCTCATGTCGTGCGCGCCGAATTTCAAAAGGACCGGTGCCAGACGCTCAATCAGCATCGAGGGATTCAAGCCCAGAGTGGAGGGAAGAGAGCCGCCGTCCGGCAATTCCTTGCCCCAGATCGTTTTCGGCTGCGTGAGCGCGCCGCGCGCCTGGAGGGAGTTGATGATTGTCGTGATCTGCTCCTGGAGAAATCCCCGCCGCTCTTCGACGACCACGATGTTTTGGACATGCGCGGCGAAACGTTCGATGACATGCGGATCAATGGGGTAGGTGAGTCCCAATTTTAAAATCGGAAAACGGCCCTTGAGTCCCATCTCCCCAAGCGCGTGCTCCAGATAGCAATACGCCATGCCGGATGTGACGAAGCCCATCGGCGCGCCGGAACGCGGATAGAGCAGGCGGTCCATGCCGAGACGCGCAGCCTCCTGCCAGAGCTGCTGGCGGCGTCCTTCAAGTTGTTCCTCCTTGATGCCTGTCCGGGGCGGGAGCAGCACCGTGCTTTCGACAGGGATGGAAGCGGTTTGGATTTCGCCGCGATTCACCATGTTGATTTCCGGCCAGTGATTGGGCCGCACGCAAACCGACCCGCCGCCATCGGCTTGATTCGTGGTGACGAGGTAACCGATGTAAAATTGCGAAGCGCGCGAAAGCTTGAAGCCAAGGTCGAGCCAGTCCTTCAATTCCTGGGGATCGCTGGGCTCCACAACGGGCATAAAAAGGTGTTTGGCGAGGAAGCGCGAATCGGCGGGAACCTGCGTGGAATCGCTCCATGGATCGTCACCCAGAACAATCACAGCGCCGCCGTCTTTATGCACGCCGGCGAGATTGCCGAGAGCCAATGCATCCGAGGCCACGTGAACACCCACGCTTTTCATGACGGCGATCGAGCGAAGACCCATCATTTGCGAACCGTTGACCATGGCGACCGCGAGCGCTTCATTGTTCGCCATCGTGGCGCGAATGCCATGCTGTTTCGGAATCTCCTGGATGGATTCAATGACGTCGAAAAAACCGGCGACAGGCGAACCGGGATAGCCGGTCCATAGATGGGTGCCACCCTCGACCTCGAGCAGGCCCTTGACGAGGAGTTCGCAACCCGTGAAAACTTCCGTGCCTTCTTCCTTCAGAAAACGCGGATCGGTTTTACCCGCGAGGCTTTTCGACATATTGGGACGATTATGCCATGTGACGAAAATGATGGCAAACAGGATGTTGGCAGCATGTGCGCTCGGGCGGTTTGACAGGCGTGGAGGGTTTCCCTAGTGAATGGCCATGCGGGAGCGACTTCGATTTTATTCCGTCCTCGGCCTGGCACTGCTTTCGTTTCTCGCGCCGCTAAAATTCTCCCTGCCTGTGGTTTTCTACAATCTCCAGATATGGCCTTCCGGCCTCATGGAGTGGTTGATCGCCATGTGGCCCGAAACGCTTTTTTACGCCGGCTTCGCCCTTTTGTTCATGATTGGCATCGCGGCGATGACCCCGCAAGAGCGCCGGCCGCGCTGGATGCTCCTTCCGGCTCTTTTTGTGGGAGTGCAGTTACTGGCCGCTCTGGCTGGCATCGATTTGCAAACAAGTCTGCATGTGCTGTTTCTCATGCTTTCTGTCGTGCTGGGCTTCTGGCTTGGCGGAACATTTCTCCGAAGTGAACGTGAAATACGCTGGGTCCTGCTCGCCTGGGTGCTGGCTTCCGTTTTCGTGGCATGGAAGGGCATTTCCGATGCGACGGGTGGACTCGAGGAAACGCGGCAATACCTCCAGATGCATCCTGAAATTGCCACCGGCAATCCCGAACTCTGGCACAAAGTACAAAGCAATCGCATCTTTTCAACGTTCGTTTATCCCAACGCGCTCGGGGGATTCATCATCTGCGCCTTGTGGATCATCGCTGCCTGGATGTTTCTGCCCTCGGAGGGAACGAAGGAATTCGACATGCTGCGCCGGGTCGCGGCCGGTGTCATTGGAATGGCGTTGCTTTATTGTCTTTGGAAATCGGGATCGAAGGGAAGTTATGCCTCACTCGTGGCGACTGGCATGGTGTTGCTTCTGACGCGTTTCCGGCGATGGAAGGGAATGCTTCCAAGCTTGATCGTCCTCCTCCTTCTCGCCATGGGAATCTTCGCGGTTGGATATGGACGCGTCGCGGTTGAAATGGGCAGGCGCACGCTCGAGGCGCGTCTTGATTACTGGCAGGCGGCCCTAAAAATCGGATGGGACCATCCTTTTCTGGGAAGCGGACCGGGCGCGTTCGCGAAACTTTATCCGCAATACAAGTCCGCGGCCGCGGAAAGCACCAGGCTCACTCACAATCTTTATTTGCAGATGTGGTCGGACAGCGGCCTGATCGGACTTTTGACGTGCATCGCCTTTTTTCCCGGAATCCTGATTCAATGGTTCCGACGCGAAAAATCAAAGAGCGCGCTTCAATGGTGCATCGCATGTGCCGGCGTCGCCTTCGCCTTTCATTCCTTCATGGATTTCGATTTTTACATGGTGGGCAATGTCTGGCCCCTTTTTGTCCTTCTCGGGCATCTTCGCGTCGACGATAAAGAATAGACAAGAGCGCCTCGCTCGCGGCACCATTTGTATTTCATTCTTTTCAATAGCCTGCCATGTCACGCACGCCACCTCCCAGATCGGTCGAAGTCCGCAACAAGATGTTTGTGGTGAATCGAAAGCCGTTTTTCATGTTTTCGGGAGAGATCCATTACTTCCGCATGCCGGAATCCGTCTGGGAACGTCATGTGGAGCAGGCGCGCAAAGCCGGCCTGAATACGGTCAGCACCTACATTCCCTGGCGCTGGCATGAGGATGAAGAAGGAAAATTTGATTTCGACGGAAGCACGCATCCGCAGCGCAATCTTCGGCGCTTCATGCAAATCGTTGCCGATGCCGGTCTTTATCTTTCCGTGCGCGTCGGTCCCGTTTGCAACGCCGAGGTGATCGGCGAGGGGATTCCGATCTGGCTGCTGGAAAAGCACCCGGATGTTTTCGCAAAAAATTCCTGCGTGCCGCCTTATCCAGACGTGACACTTCTTTCCTACATGAGTCCGCGCTTCCTCGATTTCGTGGGAAAATGGTATGCGCAGGTCCTTCCTGTCCTGAAACCCCTTCAAATCACGGAGTGTGGACACATTCTGATGATGCAGCTTTGCAACGAGATCGCGATGGTGCACTGGCTTGCGAAGGGCAGCGACGCGAGCGAACACGTCTGCCGGATGTACGCGGATTTTCTACGGGGAAAATACAAAAACATCGAATCGCTGAACGAGGCGTATCAGAGCAAACACGCCCGATTCGAGGATGTCTGCCAGCCCGAAGGCGAAGCGAGCGCCGAGAGAATACAGGTCTTTTTGGATTGGGCTCTGTTTTACCGCCATTACTACGCGACCTATTTCCATCGGCTGGCGGAATTGACCAGGTCGCAGGGAATCCGCATTCCGCTCTCCGCCAATGCCCCGCAATTTTATGACTACGATGTCCGGGGCCGCGGCGTTTACAGCCCCATGACGACCTCGATGTTCCGCGATTTCTCCCGCCTTTCGCCTGGCACTATTTTCGGCGGCGCGTATCAAATGCGCCGCCTCGATTTCGAAAACTTTCACGACGTCGCAATCACCACGGAGTGCACGCGAATCCTGGATGCCGAAGCGCCCACGATCGTCGCGGAACTTCAAACCGGCATCATGCGCGATCGCCCGCGGCTCTATCCTTCGGACGTCGATCTGAACATCAAGACTTCCGCCGCGCATGGATTGAACGGTTTGAATTGCTACATGTTTTCGAGCGGCAGAAATACCCCCGGCATCGGGCTGTTTGGCACCAAGCACGACTGGCAGGCGCCCGTCACGCTCGAGGGAGAGCCCCGCGAGCATTTTGCCGCGATTCACGAATGGGGCGCCTTTCTTAAAAAACATGGCTCTGCGCTTGCGGCCACACGCAAGGTGACGGACACCACACTTGGATTTTATCTCCCTTATTACGCCACCGAATATTTCAAGGGCGCGTGGACGGCCGAGCTGGAGCGTCGGAGGACGCAATGGTTTTACGATGGATTCGCGCGTTTTCTACAAATGGCGGGCTATCATTTTTCCATCTGCGATCTGCTGGATGCCTCTCCGGAATCCCTGGAGTCCCATCAAAGTCTGTGCGTTTTCTCGCTCGAATTCATGGATGAAAAAACCCAGCGCAAACTTGCCGATTACGTCCTAAATGGCGGCAAACTGCTCGTTGGGCCGCGCCTGCCGGAGTTTGATCTGAAAGGCGGTCGCTGCGCGATCCTCGCGGAAGCGTTGCAAATTAAGACGGACATGGAGCGTGGAATGGCGATGTGGGGAAATGATGAATTCCAGGTGGACCAACCGATTCAGACGTTTACCGCGCGGCACGCGACGATTTTAAACAAAACAACCAACGGCGCTTCCTGCGCGATTCTTGGCTCCACTCCCAAGGGAGGTCAATGGCTCGCTTATGGCTTTGGTTCCGCGCACGTTTTTGATTACCACGTGGAAATGGTCCGCCAATGGATGGAACGTCTGGGTGTTGAGCGCGCCGTCGATATGGATCCCTGGGATGTTCATGCCGTTTTGCGTTGGGGAGGGGACCACGGCTTTCTTTTTCTGATGAATTACCATGACGTGCCCAAAAAAGGGCAGTGGACGATTCGACTTCCCTCACAAATTTCACGCGCCGAACCACTTGCAAAATATTTCTCCCTCGATCGTCGGGCTTCCCATGTTGTCGTTCTGGAGCGTTCAGGCAGTCATCTGCACGAAGTGAAGGGAACCCGAACATCTACCGTCTTAGCGTAAAGTATTTTGCTTGCAACGTACCATGCTTCTCTTCATAAACCCCGTTCCCATTTTTCTAACCCCTTGATCTCGTAAACTCTAAAATCTTGTAAGTGGATACATTCTTCATGAAAAACGCACGTTCCCCGCGAGCTTCCGACCGACAATTTGAGACAGAATTCGGCTATTTTACAGGTGATGGTCGGGAATATGTGATCAAGCGGCCCGACACGCCCAAACCCTGGGTCAATGTGATTTGCCCCGGCGATTACGGCGCCGTTATTTCACAAACAGGCAGCGGTTATTCGTGGCGGACGCATGCCAGCCTCAACCGCATCACGCGTTGGAATCAGGATCTCATCACGGACGAATGGGGAAAATATTTTTATCTTCGCGATGAAGACAGCGGCAAATTCTGGTCGGCCACGTGGAAGCCCGTCTGCCAGAAGCCGACGTTTTATGAATGCCGTCACGGCATCGGCTACAGCACGATCATTTCGCGCAACGCCGAGATCCAGACGGAATTGCGCGTGTTCGTTCCCGTCAAGGATCCCGTTGAAATCTGGGAATTGAAGGTGACCAATCTTTCCTCACGCACGCGCAACCTTTCCGCCTGGTCTTATTTCGAGTGGAACCTGGGCGAAGGTCCGGACAGCCATCGCGAATTTCACAAGACGTTCATCGAAACGGAAATGGACCGGTCGAGCCGGACGATGCTCGCGAAGAAGCGTCTTTGGACGATCACCAATTCGAAGGGTCAGCATTGGAATCGCGACTGGGAATATGTCGCGTTTCATTCCGTTAACGGTGGCTTGCGCGATTCCTCCGGCAGCAAAGAAGCCTTCATTGGCCAATATGGCGGCGTTCAGAGCCCCATCGCGTTGCGCGAAGGCCGATATCTCGGACGCACGACCGGCAAATGGGACGACGGCGTCGCCAGTCTTTGTTGCGGCCTGAAACTCGCTCGCGGCCAGTCGAAGACACTCACATGGACCATTGGTGCGGCAAAATCACGCGGCGAAGCGCTTTCGCTTTCCAAAAAATATCAAAGTTCCTCGAAGGTTGCCCAGGCATTTGCCACAGCACAAAAGTTTTGGAACCGCTATTTGAGCACTTCGGACATGCAGACGCCGGATGCGGCTTTCAATCTCATGGGCAATCAATGGCTGAAATATCAGGCCATTTCAGGACGCATCTTCGGACGCACGGGTTATTATCAGGCCGGCGGGGCGTTCGGTTATCGCGATCAACTTCAGGACAGCCAGATCTTTCTTCACATCGAGACGGAGCGCACGAAGCGCCAGATCAAGCTGCACGCGGAGCACCAGTTCACCGACGGCATCGTGCAACATTGGTGGCACGCGATCACGAATGAAGGCCCGCGTTCCCAATATTCCGACGATTTCCTCTGGCTTCCATTCGTCGCGGCCAATTATCTCAAGGAAACCGGCGACTATCGCATGTTCACGGAACAAGTCGCGTATCTGCCGGAGAAGGGAAAGAAGCCCGTCAAAGGCACGGTCTACGAACATTGTTGGAGAGCCATTGAGTATTCGCTTTCCAAACAGAATGCGAAAGGCCTGCCCATCATTGGCACAGGCGACTGGAATGACGGACTTTCCGTGGCCGGCTGGGAAGGCAAGGGCGTCAGCGTCTGGGTCGCGCAATTCCTTTACGGAATCATCAACGAATTCTCGATCGCCGCGAAGGAAGCCATCCGACGCGGAGTTCTTTCCCCGTCGGAAAAGACTCGCCTGCAGCGCTATCACAAGGCGGCGAAGAAACTTTATGACACGGTCAATCGTCATGGCTGGGACGGAGAATGGTATTGGGCGGCGAGTTGCGATGATGGCAGCCGGATCGGCAGCAAGGCATCGCAGGAATGCAAAATCCATCTGAATCCGCAGACATGGGCCGTGATGAACCGCATGGTTCCTCCGCAACGCCTGCCCAAGATGTTGAAGGCGGTCGAAAAATATCTCTATCGCCAATACGGTCCGCTCGTGCTTTACCCCGCTTACAAAAAGGTGGACGACCGTGTCGGCTATCTCACGCGTTACGCGCCCGGCGTCCGCGAAAACGGCGGCCTCTACACGCATGCCGGCACGTGGGCGATCCAGATGGAATGTTTCCTGCAACGTCCGGAAAAAGCGTGGAAGCTCTTTAAAAGCTTTTGTCCAATCGATCGCGGCATGAAACCCCGGCTCTATCAATGCGAACCGTACGTCACTCCCGGCAACGTGGACGGCCCTGACTCGCCTTTGTTCGGACGCGGCGGCTGGACGTGGTACACGGGTTCCGCGGCGTGGCTCTATCGCATCATGGCGGAGTGGATCATCGGCATCCGTCCGGAATGGGACGGGCTCAAGATCGCGCCATGTGTGCCCAAAGCGTGGAAGGAATTTTCGGCGAAGCGCATTTATCGCGGCGTGACCTATCACGTTCGTTTTCGCCGGAATGCACGTCTGTCTGCGGGAAGCGTTCGGGCTTCGTTGAACGGTCAACTTTTGGCGAATGCCACGATTCCTGTGAATCCAAGGTTAGGGGGCACGCAAAAAGTGCAGGTTGAGTTCAATTAAGACGCTTTTGGTTGAAAAAATGTCACGCAAAATGCGTGAACTCTCATTGGCGTTTCCCTCCATTTAGGGCATAATTGGAGGTTCATGAAGACGTCCAAACTTTCCACGCGTGATTGGGTGCGCATGGGCCGGCATCCGGCCCTGGCGCCCAAGGGTTTGTCGCGTCTGCGACGATCAGCTTTCCCGGACGATCAGAGCATTCTTCGCAGCACGTTCCGGTACAAAATCATCCAAAAACTGGGCGAGGGCGGTAGCGGTCGCACCTTTCTGGCGCACGAATACGATTCGCTCGATACCTTTCGCGCCGTTGCCCTGAAAATGCTTCATACCCCGGAAGACGAGGCGTTGCAGGAGACGTTCATCCTTGAGGCCAGGCTGATGCGGCTCATGAGCCATCACAATATCGTGCCGGTCTTCGGCTTCGAACGTGGCACCACGCGTTTTCAAAAGCTGCTTTCATCCCTGGGCATCCGGGAGAAGTGCGAAGCTTTCATGATCATGGAATATATTCCGGGCTTCAATCTGTACGATTTTGTCCGTCTTCATCAACAGAAGCAGATCCGCGTTTATCCGCTCGTGGCGGCCTATATCGCTTCGCGCATCGCTCGCGGTGTCGCCTATGCCCACGACTTCCGACACCCCGGCATATCGGCTTATGGCGTTATTCATCGCGATATCACGCCATCGAACGTGCTGATCCGGGAGGACGGCCCGATCAAGATCACGGACTTTGGGATTGCGTACCCATTTGATCCCGGCCATCGCAAGCCGACGCTCAACGGCACGCTTCATTACATCGCACCCGAACTGCTTGCGGGAGAAAAACCTGCGGCGACTTCCGATGTGTACAGCATCGGCCTTCTTTTGGAATGGATGCTGACCGGCCATCCGCGCTACGTGGTGCCCGATCTGGTCACCTCGGCAACCGATGTGCGGATGCAGCTCGAACGCATTGCCAGATTTCAGTTCGATCCCAAAATCCTTTCCGGTGTGCCGTCGCGTCTTGTGGAAATCTGTCGCAATGCCTCCACGGCGCTTCCGGCCATGCGCTACCAGGCCGCAAGCGATCTGGCGCTCGATCTGGAGCTTTTCCTGCGCGACAGCGACTGCGTGCTCAGCCCCGCGCTCATGGAGCTTTATCTGGACTGCGTTCAATCGGCCTTGCCGGGCGCGTATCGCAAACGGGAGTTCGTCATGATCAGCGGCAAGGAAACGATCGACTTCAAGCCGTACGTTTAACAGGCTGCTGACCGATGGCTTCGCCCGTTTTATACGAAACGCACATGCATACGCCGCTTTGCGGCCATGCGATTGGAGAGCCCGAGGAATACGCGGCGGTAGCCAAAGCCCGCGGCCTGAAGGGAATCATCATCACGTGTCACAATCCCATTCCGGGCTGGGGCAAGGAAACGCGGATGCGGCTCGACCAATTTCCGGTTTATCAAGCGATGACGGAACGCGCACGCCGCGCCTGGGAAGGGCAGGTGGACGTTCGTTTGGGACTCGAGTGCGATTATGCGCCGGAACTGGAGCGCTGGCTCAAGGAACAACTGCAGAAAACGAAGTTTCATCACGTGCTCGGATCCATTCACGCGCAAGTGCCCGAATATATGCGCGCCTATTTCAGGAATGACTGGTTTGAATATCAAAAAGTCTATTTCGATCACCTCGCGCGTTCCGCGGAGAGCGGATTCTTTGACACACTGGCGCATCCCGATCTGATTAAAAATTTCGCGCCCGAGGAGTGGCAGCTTGAACGAATCGAACGCTTCATCCTCAACGCCTTGGATCGGATTGCGGCGACGAAGGTGAGCATGGAGCTTAACACCTCCGGTCTCAATAAAGCCGTTGCTGAAATGAACCCAGGTCCCTGGATGCTGAAGGAAATGCGCCGGCGCGATATTTCCGTGGTGGTGGGTGCGGATGCGCATCAGCCATCGCGGGTTGCCGCCGAATACGAAGAGGCGTTTTTGCTTTTGGAAGAAGCAGGGTATGACACGATCTGCTTTTACCTGGACCGTCAGCGCCAGGAAGTCACAATCGCGCAGGCTCGCGAAACGTTGCAGCCGGTCAGTGCGTGAGCTGTTTTGTCAGCTGATTGATGGCCTGTTTGAGACCGCCATCCGTCTTGGCGCGTTCCTCGACCAGCTTGCAGGCGTGGATGACTGTGCCATGATCGCGTCCGCCAAACACTTCGCCAATTTCGTTGAGTGAGGAGCGCGTCATGAGCCGGCAAAGATACATGGCAACCTGTCGCGGGAAGGCGATGTTGGCGCTGCGGCGCTTGCTGGTCATGTCCGCCAGTCGGATGTCGAAATAAGCCGCGACACGCTTCTGAATCGTTTCGGCTGTCAGAGCCTGCTTGCTCTCCTCGATCAGGATGTCCTGAAGCTCGTCCTCCACCTCGGCGACCGTCAAGGCGCGGTTTTTCAGCTTGGTGGAAAACCAGACCTTGGCCCAGGCGCCTTCAAGGCGGCGGATGTTGGTCTTGATGTGATGGGCGAGAAATTGAAGCACTTCATCGGAAATCGGAACCTGACTGTGCTCCTGTTTGCGGCGGAGAATGGCAAGACGGGTTTCTTCGTCCGGAAGCTGAAGCTGGACGGTCAAACCCCATTCGAACCGCGACACGAGGCGCTGTTCCAGGTTGGAGATTTCCGTCGCGGGACGATCGCTGGAGAGCACGATCTGCTTCTGGCCTTCAAAGAGGGTGTTGAACGTATGGAAAAATTCCTCCTGCATCTGATCGCCGCGGCCGAGGAAGTGGATGTCGTCGACCAGCAAAATGTCGCAGTTCCGATATTTTTTGCGAAAAGGAACAAACTTTTTGTTCTGAATCGCATCCACGAATTCGTTCACAAACTTTTCGGTGGAAACGTAGGCCACGTGAGACGCCTTGTTCTGGCTCACCAGGTGATGGCCAATGGCGTGCATCAAATGCGTTTTACCGAGTCCGGTGGCGCCGTAGATGAAGAGAGGGTTGTAGGCGCGTCCGGGCGATTGGGCGACCGCCCAGCAGCCTGCGTGGGTGTATTGATTGCTGGGTCCCACGACGAAATTGTTGAAGGTGAACGCGGGATTGAGCGTATTGCGTTCCGCCGTGCTGTTTTTGCTCTTGGGCGTGGGCGCCCAATTTTCCGACACGGGCGTTTTGGCGCTCGCCACTTCAGCCGTTTCCTCCATGCGGATGAAACGAAAACTCATGGTCTTGCCCACGATCGCGCTCAACGTATCGCGCAAAATTTCGCCGTAATTATCTTCGAGCCAATAGCGGTAAAGATGCGAGGGCGCTTGGAGGCAGAGACAATCGCCTTCCAAATGAGACGCGCGAATGGGTTCAAACCATCGCTTAAAAATTTGCGGCGCAACGATTTCTTGGAGCCGGGTCGCGGTTCGTTTCCAGAGTTCTTGGGGAGAGACTTCCATGGTTGTCCGCTAGTTATTCACAAGGCTGAAAAGCTGTCCGAAGGTCGACGATCGCATCAAATTCACCGGAAAAAGCATTCTTATATTTTCCACAGGATTGTCTGCAAATTGTCACTTCAAACGAAGACGAAGCGCCGATGTGTCACAAGCCGCTGATTGTTCCTTATTTACAACACCGTTCCAATCCGGCCTTGCGAGGAAGATTGCTGCAGGAGGGCGATCCAAAGGGCCATTTCATCAAAAAAAGAGGTCGGAACGAAACAGGGACAAGATGGAATTTGGCAGGGCCGGAGACAGCAAGGCGGGTTTTGAACAAGTTATTCACAGGGTGATTTTCAGCTCTTCGTTTTCCGCTGCGCGTCGGATTCTAGGACGAACTTTTTTCAGCTCAAGTTTTTTTTCAGTTTTTTTAAATATTTTTTCGGATCGAAATTTTTTTCACACACGAGGGAACATGTGCGCCATTCGCAATAGAGAAGGCGCGAAAAAAATCCAAGCAAATTAAAATTCATTTCGAACATTTTTTATTTTTCAGAGGAGAAAAAAGTTTTTCAAATCGTCGTGCGCTCGCGACTTCGCGAACACGCGACGCGTTTCGCCGAGAAACGCGCGCACGAAATGAAATCGCGTCACAAAGATGCGCGAAAAAAATAGGAAATTCTGTTTAGAAGAACCTCTGTTTTCAAAACGCGAGCGGACATGCGGCCGGAATGAGGAGCATCCAATGAACCCGGAGCGGATCGGATATGCGAAAGTGGAGAAGATGATGTCTTTAGAAGCTCATAAAGAGGGTTTGAATGGGGGATCTATTTGGCCTGCTTCTTGACTTTCAGGACGTTTCTGCGCCCGTCGTAGAAGGTGCAAAAAGAGTTGCACGGCAATGGCCTTTGGATTACAGCTAGTATGTGGTGCGCATTTATAGATCGAGGACTTGACTTGTGATTCTCAGAAATGTGACGCGGAGGCTCTTCGATCAGAGTCTTGAAAAAAACTGGATGCTCCGAAGCGCGCTGTTCGCTCTTTTTTTTGTCTGCCCCTTCGTCGGAAGCGCGGCGACTTCCACCAAGACCCCGCTTGCGGAGTCGAAGGAATCCGAGGACAAGAAGGAAAAGGGTGAAGAGGAGATTTCTCCGGACGATTTCGTGCGGGTGATGAATGACGATCAGAAATGGTGGTTCGTTCATCATGGAAAGCGTCTTCTTTCCAAAGGCGTGAACGTCGTCGAGGAGGCGGAGCCTTCTCCCCGAGACGCGGCGAATTGCTACAACGTAAAGCCTAAATTTGAAGACAAGCCGGAGGAATGGGCGCACCATACGCGCGACCGGTTGCATTCATGGAAGTTCAACACCGCGGCCGCGTGGTGCGACGAGATTTTATATCAGGAGCCCATCTACCATACCCGCGTCATCTGGTTTGGCGGCTATGGCGGCCCGCATGATCAGCGTTTGATCGACGTCTTTTCCCCGACGTATCAGGCGACCTTCGATGCGATGGCGCAGGATCAGGTCCGACCGCACAAAAATAATCCATGGCTCATTGGCTACTTCATCAACAATGAGTTGCCCTGGTATGGGGACGCCGCCTGGCCCACGTCACCCAATGTTTCCATTTTGACGCGTTACATGGAGCTGCCCAGCAACGCGCCCGGCAAAAGAGCCGTCGTGGATTTTCTCAAACAGTTTTACCACGACAAGTGGGATGATTTTACGACCGAATGGCAGACGCATTCGCGGGATTTTCCGTCCCTTATTTTTGAAACCCATCTTCAGCCGCGCCTGACGCGAGCGATGATTCCGGCGTTTGAATGGGCGGGGGAAATTGCCGACCGTTACTTTAAGATGTGTTCCGACGCCATCCGCGCCTACGACCCTTATCATCTCATTCTTGGATCGCGTTTCTCGATGGAGGCGCCGGCTGCGGTCTTGAAGGCGTGCGCCCGCCATTCCGACGTGATCAGCGTCAACCAATACAGCCAGTCCGGCCACATCGACTCCGATCGTTTGCGCCGCATCTATGCCATCACGCAGCGCCCCATGTTGATCACGGAATTTTCGTGGCGCGCACAGGAAAACCGCTCGCACTTGAAAAACACGACGGGCGCAGAAGTGACCGTGGAAACACAAATCGAACGCGCCCACGCGTGCGACACCTATTTGGGAGAACTGCTCCAGGAGCCTTATATCGTGGGCTATCACTGGTTCCAATATCACGACGAACCTCCCGCCGGCCGTTATTTTGACGGCGAAGACAGCAATTTCGGCCTCGTGGATATTTATGACGAGCCATACGAGGAACTGGTCCATGCGTTCATCGAGGGAAACCGTCAGGCGGAAAAAACCCATCGTCGCACCAAGGTCCCGCTGCCGGCCGACAACCCGGGCGCCATCATCGATTATCGACCCATTCGGGTTCAAACGCTCGAAGAAGGAAAAACCTTCACGCCGGTGGACTACCTGGATTATCTCTCAAAAGTGGATCCTTACGGTGATGGGAAGGGCTCTTCCGTGCAGATCCAGATGTTTGAAAAGATGGGCCGCAAATTTACGTTCGACGCCGGAAGCGGGTGGGGCGCCGGCGTCATCATTCATCCGCCGCACAAATACCTGAAAAATAGCACGTCGGCCGATTTTCGCGGAGCGCGCCGCCTGATCCTCGAAGGGCGGGCGACGAAGGGCGCGCTTTTTCATATTGAACTCCTTGAGTCGGGCGCGGATACCGTAGGGAAGCAATTTTATGAAGGTGAGAAAGAAGCTGATGGAGAGCTCTTCAGTTCGCTCGACGTGCTGGGAACGGGCGACTGGAAAACCTACAATTTCGACCTCGAATCCCTGGACGTGAATTCCAATTACGGCAACATCCGCGGCAACCGCATCGTGGACACGCAGGCGATCCGGGAGGTTCATCTCGTTTTCCCGGCGGATCAGCCTTTGACCTCGATGGAGGTCCGTTCCATTCGATTTGAATAATTTCGCTTCTTTATCGACCAGTCCCCATGAAAAAAATCCCCACAAAACTCGACCGTAATTCAACCCGCTTTCTGCACGCGCAGCTTAAGGCCATCCTGCTCACCCAGATCCGCGAACGTAACTGGAATCCGGGAGACAAACTGCCCTCCGAGGAGCAACTGAGCAAACAATACAAAATCAACCGCGCCACGATCCGTCGCGCGTTGAAAGATTTGATCCAACAGGGATTGATCTACCGTATTCCCGCCACCGGAACCTTCGTATCGGATCCGCGCTCCATGGATCCCGAATTCATCCGGGTGGGGAAGGGCGCTGCCAATGTCGGCTGGCTCATGAAGACCCAGAAGGGCATGGTGCTCGGGCCGTTTCACACCGAGATGTTCGACACGGCCAATCTCGAGCTTCGCAAGCTGCGCTATCAGATGGTCTTTTTCTCCGTCGATGATCCCGGCAACCAGGCCCAGGTGTTGCATCAAATTTCCCGCAAGGAATTCGCCGCGCTCCTGCTCGTCGGCGGACTGGACAAGGGCTTTGTCGATTCCATCAACAAGCTTAAAATCCCAGCCGTCCTCATCGATAATCATATCCGCGACATCAAACTGGATTGCGTGCTTCCCGACAATCAGGCCGGCGCCTTTCAGGCGGTGGATCTGCTCGTCAAACGCGGTCATCGTCGCATCGCCTGCATCCGGGCGCCTCTTACCGAAGCCGCCTCACTCGAGCGTTTTCAGGGCTATATTCATGCCTTGATGGACGCCGGCATCGAATACGATCCGCAACTCGTCACGGAAGGAAACTTCCAGGTTGACGGCGGCGAGCGCGCCATGAGCCAGCTCCTGGAGATGAAAAAAGGCGAAAAACCGACCGCCGTCTTTTGTCTCAATGATGAAATGGCGATTGGCGCGATGAAACGCGTCCGTCAGCTGGGCATGGAAATTCCCCGCGATATTTCCATCGTAGGCTTCGACAATGTGGATTGGGCGGCCCATGCCGTGCCGGCATTGACGACCGTGGAGGTTCCGAAAAGCGAACTCGTGCGGACTGCGATCCGCCTGCTGGTGCAGCGCATCAAAAACCCGAATGGAGAACTGCCCCTGAAGATTCTTCTGCCCACCACGCTCATTGAACGGCAGAGTGTCGGAAATCCCGGAAAGGCCTGATCGTCATGAAAAATTCAAGCTCCACCCGGTGGATTCGCTGCGGCGTCATGCTCGTCGCAGCAGGGGCGGGGCTTCTTTTTTCAGCCGATGCGCCTGCTCCGGCCAAACCGGTGGAAAAACTCACGCTTGCCACGCCCGGGACCGAGGACGTGATCGATTACGCAAAATATGGCGAGTTTCGCAACGTGGGCACGGACAAGTTCAGTTATGCGATCAAGGATCGCAAAGGCCTGGCTGAGGCCTCAGGCGAAGGCGTCGATCCCAACCAGTCGTTTTCAAAGGACCCTACCTACCTGGATCTGAAAAAGAAAAACGCGCTGAAGGGCACGTATTGGGATTACACCGATCACGTCTGCCGCCCCCTGCGGTTTTATGCCTGGGCGGGAGCGACGGAGGACCCCGGCGTGCGGCAATATTACATGGCGAAGGGCCTGGAGGATAACGGTTATTTGACGGAAGCCCTCAAGGCTTATTATGCCGTGGTTCTGCTCTATCCACGCGCGGTGGGGTGGTCCTTCTGGAAAACGCCTCTTTATATGTCGCGCATGGCTCTTGACCGCATTGAATTTCTGCTGCGCAAGCATCCGGAGCTCAATCTGGGGCTCGAAGGCGCCTATGTGAAGGTGGAGGGCGGCTTTGATGATGACACCGCCAACGACCATATTCTGGTCGACCCGGGCCATTGGGTTAAAAACCCGCCTCCTCCCAAGGGGCCCGACATGGCGACCGCCAAAATTGTGAAGAAAATCGGGGGCAGCCACGTCCAATTGGTGCAATACGACAATATGCACTGGCAGCTTTTGAAGGACGGTCAGCCGTTTCCCATTCGGGCGATGGATTATTGCCCCACGCCGGTCGGGAAGGGGAATCATACGGAAGGCTACGAAGTGAACGGCTCATGGCAGCTTGCGGACGACAATCACAACGGCAAAATCGATGCGATCGAGGAATCGTGGATCGATCGCAATGGGAATGAAATCCAGGACGCCGATGAACCCTGGACGAGCGACATGCAAATCATGGCCGACATGGGTGTGAACACCGTCCGTATTTATCACCACGCGTGGAACAAGGATTTACTGAAACGCTGGCATGAAAAATATGGAACCATGTTCCTCATGGGCGATTTCGCCGGCGCGTACGCGGTGGGATCCGGAGCCAGCTGGGCGGATGGGACAAATTATGCCGACCCCGTCCAAACCGCAAAACTCATGGAGCTCATCAAGAAAATGGTGACGGACGAAAAGGACGAGCCTTATGTCTTGATGTGGGTGCTCGGCAATGAAAACGTCTACGGTGTTGCGAGCAGCGCAAAGAAGGATCCTGACAGCTATTGGAAATTCATCAACCAGGCCGCTGAGATGATCCACCAGATGGATCCGAATCATCCTGTCTCTGTGAGCAGCGGCGATCTCTATCATTTCGATTCCTTTATCAAGAACGCGCCGGCCGTCGACGTTTACGGATGCAACATCTATCGGGGCAACGGCGGAATGGGCAGAAGCTTCTGGCGCTCCATTTCGGAACTCAGCGGCAAGCCCGTCTTTATTTCCGAATTCGGCACCTCCGCCTACGGAAAGGACCGCACCGAAGAGGAAATCGAAGCCTTCCAGAAGGATTACCATCAGGGAAACTGGGAGGACATCGAATACAACATGGCGGGAAATCCGGGTTATGGAAACTCGCTGGGCGGTTGCATTTTTGAATTTTGCGATGAATGGTGGAAGTCGGAACATCACCCCATGGATGTGCACGACGTCATTTCCGAGCATCCAGCCCCTTTCTGCGACGGCAATAATTACGAAGAATGGTACGGACTTTTCTCCGTCGGCACGGGCAAAAATACGCCCTTCATGCGCCAGCCCCGCGCCGTCGTGGAATATTACCGTAACTTATGGAAACATTAGGTGGTAAAAGGCGATTTCTTGACATTTTGGTCCCTGAATACTAGTATTGTACCAGTTACAGGGAAATGTAACGACGGCTCCACAAACCAACTAGCACACATGAAACTTCACACAACCATATCGGCGCTCGCCATGGTGGCGAGTTTATCACTCGGGAATCTTTTTGCACAAGGTGAGGCTCCCTCATTGCCTGTGCAGAAGCTTCCTTTTTCGGTGTATAGCGACCAGGGCGATCATTTCATTCCTGCGGGATGGATGGGCGACTATGGCGACATTTCACTCAACGACAGCTTTAAAACAAACCCCGCGCAGGGCGCAAAGTGCATTCAGATCAAATACTCTGCCAAGGCCACGCAGGGACAGAAGTGGTGCGGAATCTTCTGGCAGGAACCCGCGAACAACTGGGGCACGGTTAAAGGTGTGGGCTTCAACCTCACCGGCGCCAAGAAGCTGAAGTTCTCAGCGCGCGGCGAAAAGGGCGGCGAAGTCGTGGAATTCAAGGCCGGCGGCATCTCGAGCGGCGATTATCCCGACAGCTTCAAGGCCGATGGTCCTGCGACCACCCTGACTCAGGACTGGAAGGAATATGAAGTTGATCTTTCGGGACAGGATCTCACGCACGTGATTGGCGGTTTTTGCTTCGCCATGAACAAGGATCACAATCCGGACGGCGCGATCTTCTATCTCGACAACATTCGGTACGAGTAAAATTTAAACGAATGAACATTTAAAACGCTCCGGTGAAAATCTCGCCGGAGCGTTTTTTTTAACTCAACACGGAAGGACTCGATCCTTCGAAATCACCCATGAAAAAAACCAAAATGACACTGTCGGCGCTCGCCATCGCGGCGAGTTTTTCGCTCGGAACCCTCTTTGCTGAAGACGCCACACCCAGTACGCAAAAGCTTCCTTTTTCCGTATATAGCGACCAGGGCGATCATTTTGTTCCAGCGGGCTGGATGGGTGACTCAGGGGATCTGACATTCAACGATCATTTCAAGGTCAATCCCGGCCAGGGCGCCAAGTGCATCCAGGTCAAATACAGCGGTAAGGCGGCGGGAGGACAAAAATGGTCCGGCATTTACTGGCAGGAACCTGCCAATAACTGGGGCGCCACGAAAGGTGCAGGCTTCAATCTCACGGGCGCCAAAAAAATCAAATTCATGGCGCGTGGCGACAAGGGCGGGGAAATGGTGGAATTCAAGGCCGGCGGCATTTCGAGCGGCGATTTTCCGGACAGCTTCAAAGCGGAAGCCCCCATCACCACACTGACGGCGGAATGGAAGGAATATGAAATCGATCTGAGCGGTCAGGATCTCTCGCATGTCATTGGCGGTTTCTGCTTCGCGCTCAACAAGGATCACAATTCGGATGGCGCGACCTTCTATCTGGATAACATTCGTTACGAATAGAAAACTTCGATTCCACGCTCCGGTGAATTCGCCGGAGCGTGCGGATTCACCCCAAAGACCTGCTTCCTTGAATCACATGAAAAAAATCAAATCCACATTGTCGATCCTCACCATCATGGCGGGTTTTTCGCTTGGAAATCTTTTCGCGGAGGAGGTTGCCCCGAAAGAACCCGCGCCGGTTCTGCCCAACACGCAGAAATTGCCATTTTCGGTATACAGCGACCAGGGCGATCATTTCATTCCCTCGGGATGGATGGGCGACGCGGGCGATCTGACGTTGAACGATCATTTCAAAACCAATCCCGGTCAGGGCGCCAAGTGCATTCAGATCAAATACAGTGGCAAAGCGGCGGGGGGACAAAAATGGTCGGGTGTTTACTGGCAGGAACCGGCCAATAATTGGGGCGCCATGAAAGGCGCGGGCTTCAATCTCAGCGGAGCGAAAAAAATCAAGTTCATGGCGCGCGGCGAGAAGGGCGGGGAGGTCGTGGAATTCAAAGCCGGTGGCATTGCCAGCGGCGATTTTCCAGACACCTTCAAAGTGGAGGCGCCCATCACGACGCTCACCAAGGAATGGAAGGAATATGAAATCGACCTGAGCGGCCAGGACCTCACGCATGTCATTGGCGGCTTTTGTTTCGCGCTCAACAAGGAAAAGAACCCTGACGGCGCGACCTTCTATCTGGACAACATCCGGTACGAATAATGTCACTGGAACGCTCCGGCGGAAATCTCGCCGGAGTGTTTTTTTCGATGCAGTCTCTTTTTGCGATTTGCCTTTTGGTCGGAGGAATCACGGCGACGGGCGGCGACATCGATCGCAAAAAGCCGGTGGAAAAAATGCCGTTTTCCATCTACAGCGACCATGCGGATAATTTTGTTCCGTCCGGATGGATTGGCGATACCGACAATCTCAAACTCAATGTAAATTACACGAGTGATGTCGCCGAAGGCACCGCCTGTGTGCAGGTGATTTACAAGGTCCCGGATTCGAAGCTGAAATGGGCCGGTGTTTACTGGCAAAGTCCCGCCAATAACTGGGGCGATTCCAAAGACGGCGGCTACAATCTCTTTTTGGCCAAGCGCATTCGCTTTAAAGCCAGGGGAGGAAGGGGCGGGGAGGTCGTCGCGTTCAAGGCTGGCGGCATGAAATCAGGGCCTTATCCGGACACATTTGATCTTCCTCAGCAAACGATCACCCTGACGGCGGAATGGAAGGATTATGAGCTGCCGCTTCAAGGCTGTGATTTGACGCATGTGATTGGCGGGTTTTGCTTTATCATGACGAAAGAGAAGAATCCCGAAGGCGCCGTCTTTTATCTCGATTCCATCTGTTATTCCACATTTTGATCCGTGCGGAGGCAGCGATCGAAACGTTGAAAGGTCCATGGTTCGGGTTGCGCGCGGTAAATTCGAATGTTAATTTAGTAGTGCAGGGCCGGATTGTCATGGCATGACCTTTTTTCGTCAAATTCAGGGTCTTTTAGAGCGAACCTATGCCGCGGTGGGCGTCAATTTCGAAGAATGCCTGATCAGTCAGGGACGATGCCGCGAACTTTCCGCGCTGGCTCATGGCGCGGCAGACTTGAACCCGATTGGCCGCACTTTTTTGCGAATTGTCGATGGAAAGCTGCACGTGGCGATCTGGTACCATCCATCTGTCATCCGTATTCTGGAGGAACATCATCCGGCCATGGAAATGAGCGAGGCGAATATCCGAGCCTTGATTGTCTTTCTGGAGGAATTGAATCATGCGGTCCACGCAGGTCTGCGCTTTCTGGAGCACCGGTTTGACGCCGATTCCGAGGAAATGCTGGCGGATCTGGAACTTCAGGCGAAGATCGACACGTATTTGACGCTGGAACTTCTGGTGAGTTCGTTGCGACATGGAAAACGGCTGACAATCCGGCATCGGACCTGGCTGCGGCGATCGCTTTTTGAAAACGAATCGTTTGATTATGCCGATGCGAGGATTCGGGAAAGGTATCAATCCGCCAATCGTCTGGGGCTTCAATTCATTCAGCATCTTCACGAACAACCGGCGCGCAAGAGGGTGAGCTTGATCCGCAATCTGAGGAACAAGACATATGCGGACAAACGTTCCTGGATCGAAAGCCTGTCTACTCAGTAACCCCTCTTTTAATCCTTATTAATTACATAGAATAAGTATTGTGCGACGTTATATCCTAGGAAGAGCGTGTCTGCCGCGTCTGCCATGTCCGGATCAGGTAAAAGATCACGGGTGTGACAATCAGAATATGAAGGAGACTGGAAATCATTCCCCCAATGACGGGAGCCGCGATCGGCCGCATGATTTCAATCCCCGTTCGTTCTCCTGAAAAGATCGGAAGCATCAAAGGAATCAGGCTCGCCAGTACGGTTGTGACGGTCATCACCTTGGGACGCAGACGCAATGCCGCGCCCTCAATGATGGCTTCCATCAATTGGGATGGCGTGAGTGTTCCGCCATGACGCGCCGCATGACGCTTCACCGCTTCCTCCAGATAAATCACCATCACCACGCCCGTCTGAATCGCCGTGCCGAAAAGCGCAATGTAGCCCACGCGCACCGCGACGGAAAAATTGTAGCCAAGCAGCCATTGCAGGATGACGCCTCCCGTCAGGGCAAACGGAATGGCCAGCAGCACATGGGCCGCCTCCAGGAAGGAGTGATAGATCATGAAAAGCATCACGAAAATAATCAGGACCACCAGTGGCACAATGACAGCCAGTGTTCGCTGGGCGCGCAGCAAGTTCTCATATTCCCCTCCCCAGGCAATCGTATAGCCGGGTGGAAGCGAAATCTGGCTCACGCGAGCCTTGGCTTCCTTCACAAAACTCTCAAGGTCCCGTCCGCGCACATTGCACTGCACGAAGACACGCAGTTGTCCGTCCTCGCTGGAAATCATCGAAGGCCCCATGGCCGCGCGAATGTCGGCCACTTTTCCCAACGGAATGGGCGTTCCGTCCATCGAATAGACATAGATGTTTCCAATCGACTGCGGATTGTCCCGCAACTCGCGCGCATAGCGCACACGCACGGGAATCCTCTGACGACCCTCGATCGCCGTCGTCAAAACCCGCCCGCCAATGGCCGTCTCCACGCTGTCCAGAACCTGTTCCATGGGGATTCCATAACGCGCCAGCTCGTTTCGCTTGAAATCAACTTCAAGATAAGGAGCGCCCGCCACGCGTTCCGCATAAATATCCGCTGCGCCTGGAATTTTTCGAAGGAGTTGTTCCACTTCGATCGCCTTCGCCTCGAGCGTTTTCAAATCATCGCCAAAAAGCTTCACGGCGATTTGCGTTCGAACGCCGGTGTTCAACATCAGCACGCGATTCTGGATCGGCTGCAAAAAAGCCGGCGTAAAACCCGGAAATGAACCCACCGCATCGGTCATTTTCTCGATCAACAAATCCTTCGTCATGCCCCGCCGCCATTGATTTTCCGGCTTGAGGGTGATCGTGGTTTCGATCATCGAAACGGGAGCCGGATCCGTGGCTGTTTCCGCCCTGCCCAGCTTTCCAACCACTTCCTCCACTTCGGGAAATTGGTGCAAAATGCGGTCCTGCTCCTCCATCACCTTCTTCACTTCCGTCAGCGACGCACTGGAGATCGTCGTCGGCATGAAAAGCAGGGCGCGCTCGTTCAACGGCGGCATGAATTCACCGCCCAGCCGCGTCGCAAGAAAGATCGCCACCACCACCAGGACGCCCGCCGCACCGAGCGTCGCGGCCCGATGCTGCAATGCCCAGCGCAACACAGGCAGATAAAGGCTCAGCAAAAACCGCATCACGACATTGTCATTTTCGTCATGAATCTTCCCACGAATCAAAAGCGTGCAGAGCACGGGCACCAGCGTGACGGCAACCATGGTCGACGCCATCATGGCGAAGGTTTTGGTGAACGCCAGGGGATGGAACAACTTTCCCTCTTGCCCGCTCAAAGCGAAGACGGGAATGAACGCCAGAATGATGATCGCCATGGAATAAAAAATGGGACGCACCACCAGCCGCGTGGCGTCGAGCGTGATCGAGACGATGTTCGCCCTTAAAAACCGCGACTTTTCCTCATCGCTTGCGTTCGGGACCTCACGCTGAATTCTTAAAAACGCTTCGCGCATCACGCACTCCGTCACGACAATACCCGCATCGACCAGCACGCCGATGGCAATGGCGATACCGGAGAGGCTCATGATGTTCGACGTGATGCCGAATTGTTTCATCAGGACGAAGGCCATCAGAATGGAAAGCGGCAACGGGATCGTCACGATCGCGATCGATCGGAAGTGAAAGAGGAAAATAATATGCGCGAGCGTGACAAGAATGATGGCCTCGGTGAGCGCGTAACGCAGCGTGGACACGGCCCGTTCGATCAATTCGCTGCGATCATAAAACGGCCGGATGACCATACCTTCGGGAAGTCCGCGTTGAATCTCCGCGATCTTTTGCTTCACCTCGTGAATCAACTCGCTCGTGCTGACGCCATAACGGGCCACGACGATTCCGCCGACCACTTCCTCTCCATTTCGATCGAGCGCGCCACGCCGGAAATCAGGCCCCAATTGGACGTTTCCAAGATCGCGCACCAAAATGGGCTGTCCGTTGCGATAATCGACGAGCACACGTTCTATGTCCGTGGTCGAATGAAACAATCCGAGCCCGCGCACGAGGAATTCCATTCGATTCTGCTCGATGACATTGCCGCCCACGTTGTTGTTCGAGCCGATGACGGCGTCCGCGATTTGTTTGAGCGTGATGCCATAGGAGCGCATCTTGTTCGGATCGACGTCGATCTGATATTGCCGCACGAACCCGCCAATGGACGCCACCTCCGCCACACCCGGCACGGCATTGAGACGATAACGAATGAACCAATCCTGGATCGTCCTCAATTCACCGAGATCATATCCCTTTCCCATCGCTGCCGCCTTCGAGGTATCGAGGTAATATTCATAGATCCAACCCAGGCCGGTCGCATCCGGACCCAGCGTGGGCACGACGCCACGCGGCATTTGGTTTGCGATCGTATTCAACCGTTCCAGCACCCGTGTGCGCGCGAAATAGGTATCGATCGAATCCTCGAAGATCACCGTGACCATGGAAAATCCAAAATTGGAACTGGCGCGAATGCTTTTCACCCCGGCAAGGCCTCGAAGATTCGAAGTGAGAGGATAGGTAATCTGATCCTCGATCTCCTGCGCGCTGCGACCGGTCCATTCCGCGAAAACGATGACCTGGTTTTCGCTCAAATCCGGAATGGCATCGATCGGTGTGTGGTACGCCGACCAGATCCCCCACCCTGTGAGCAAAAGATAGGCGATAAGAATCAGGAAGCGGTTCCTGAGCGACCACTCGATCAGCTTCTGGATCATAGATCGTTTTAGCAGCCTGTTAGTGATGATGGACGGAAGCTTCGGGAACAGGAACGGATGTCTCGCTTCCTGGTTGAACGGGGACTTCGTCTGAAACCGAACCACGAAGCTGCGCCTGCGCATCAATCAGAAACGCGCCCGCCGTCACGACCGGTTCGCCTTCCGTCAAACCATCCAAAATCTGGGTGTAATGCGTCGTGACATGTCCGATGCGCACGTCGCGTTGAACAAAGACCCCGTTTTCCTTCTGAACATAGACCACCTGTCGCGTTCCGAGGTTAAGAACAGCGGAATTGGGCACGCTCAAAACGTTTTCGCCGAGTGGAATTTCAAGTTCGCCCGTCGCGCTCAAATTGGGAAGAAGCCGGCGGTCGCGATTGGGCACTGTGAAACGCACCGGGATCGTGCGATTGCTAGCTTCCAGAGAACGACCGACATAGGCCAGCGTTCCCGAAAAGGTTTCGCCGGGAAACGATTTGGTGGTGATGCGTACTTTTTGTCCGATCTTGAGAAGGCCCAGATCAGGTTCGAAAACCTGGCCGTTGAACCAGAGCTTGTCGAGCGGGACGACATGGTAAAGGGGCATATCGAGTTTGGCCATTTCGCCGATATGCACCATGTTTCCGATGATGGATCCGGAAATCGGCGCGCGAACGATCACGTTCATCCGCGGTTTCTTTTCATTCTCGAGGGATTGAAGGTCTTCGGATGTGAATCCGATATGTTCGAGTCGCGCGCGCGAAAGCTGGATCATGGAGTCGAGCACAGATCGCTCATAAAACGTGCTGAGCCATCGTTCGCGCAGCGTCTTCAAATATTCCTCCTGGAGGCGCAACGCCTCCGGAGAATAAATTTCAACGAGCGGATCGCCCTGACGAACCTCCGTCTGATTGAAGTCGACGAACTGGCGCTCGATGCGTCCTTCGACGAGCGATTCCACATCGCGATGCAGATTGAGGTCGTAACCCAGCGTGCCGAAAATCAGAAGTTCCTTCGCCAATGGGCGCTTTGAAGTTGGGTCCGTGCGCACGGCGGCCTGACGGATCCCCTCCTCCGTCAAACGCACTTCGGATGTCGCGGGCTTTTGTCCCCCGGGCTCGGGAACATAGACAGGCATGAGATCCATCCCACAAATGGGGCATTTGCCGGGTTTGTCCGCGTGAATCTGCGGATGCATGCTGCACGTGTAGTAATCGATCTTGCGCGTGGCCTTGGGAGCGGCAGGCGCAGGCGCAACGGCTTGAGGCGTTGGAGCATGTGTTCTGACGGGCACCAGATTCATTCCGCAAATCGGGCACGTTCCCGGTTTATCGGAACGAATCTGCGGATGCATGCTGCACGTGTAATAGGCGATGTCCCTGGAAGATTCGTTCTCCTGCTCTTTTTTTGGCGTGACCGGACGATTGCAGCTGATGAGAAAGAGGCCGGAAACAGCCACCAGCGCTCCTAAAAGGAAAAGAGCTCTTCGATGCGCTTTCATGGATTTAAAATTGTGAAGCGATTTGGACTCCCAAAACCGGATGCCATTCCCATCCCTCGACCGTCCTTTCGTCCAGCCGCATCCAAAAAAGCTGGGCCGTCCAATGGGATGCCACCGGAATTCCAACGCCGACACTCAATTGATTTTCCGCGAACGCTCCGTCCTGGATCGAGTACCGCACCTGGTCGGATAAAAACGGGCGCAATTCCCGGGAACCGAGTTTCCACTTCGTCTCCAACGTGGTTTGGTTGTTGTAGACGGCCCTCCATGGATCCTCGCCTGTTTGCGAGACGGGGAATTCCATTCGAAACCGATTCGACAATAGCCAATCCCGGAGAGGAATCATAAGAGTGGCGTTGAGACTTGGCATGTGAACCACATCTTCATCCTCGCCAAATCGTTGATCATTTTCGTAGGCGGCGGCGAACGTCCACCGGGGCGAATAACGCCATGACAGCGCGGTTTCGATTTCACGATAGTCGGCATTCGAAATACCTTCCTCGATCCGTCCCTGGCCTCGAAATTGAACGCCGAGCGACGGCGCCACGATCTGATTCCATGTAAACTCATTCCACATTTGCCAGTCTCCGTTTTCGGCGTGAAGAACAGTCATTCCCATCAACGCCGCTAAAATAAAAAAAAGTCGCAATTTCATTGGATCCATTTGAGAGGGCACGAGGCCGCCATGGAATCGCCAAATCGCTTCAAGACGATGGCGCGATGCTCCGGCGTGAGGACGCGGGAAACCGCCAGCAGTTGTTGCAGGGTCGCCTCATCCGCTCCACGTTGGGCAGCCGACATCTCCTCCTGGAACGAAGCCAGCGCGGTGGAATCCACCCGACCGGATTGGAACATTTCTGCGATTTTCAGGCGCGCCGCGCAATGCCGCTCGCACCACGACTGCACTTTTTGATGATACGATTTTTCCAATGCTTGGACCTGCTCCTTCTCAGCCGGGGCAAGCTGAAGGTCTCCATAAAGCGATTCCGACTTCGGAGAAGTCATGCCGGAAGCGAGGCTTTGCGCCCGCCATCCCATCAGCAGCATCGATCCTCCTGCCAGAAGCGCGAGAAAAAGAATGCCGCCAAGCCATTGTTTAAATGTGGAATTCATGGTTTTGCCTGAGGTTCAAGTTGAGTGTACATGCCCGCGAGAGAAGCCCCACCAAGAGGCTGCGTGGCATCGACGCGCCATTTCTCGACGGCCGCCACACGCGCCGCGTGGACCATGCGCGCCCATTGAATGCCCGCCGCAAAAATCATCAACGACGCCGCGACCGGCAAAAGAACGCGGGGCTTGGGAAACCATTCCCGCAAGATCCAATCAAAGAAGGTTTCCTGCGGCTCAAGAGCCTGCATGACGCCGCGGATGACGTCGTCATCACGAGCCGGTGATTGAGGGTTCCAATCGTGCAATAACCTGGAGAAGGGATCTTCGGATTTCATGGTTTTGAGATCTGTTGCAAGCTCAACGAACCGGAAACCCAAATCCCTCAAAAAAAAGGATCCCGCTGCGATTTTTCGCGGCGGGATCCTTTTCCCTCAAAAGAGGAGAATATCAGCGAACCGAAACCGTCGTCGAATGAACGGAAGCGCCCTTGCTCGAATAAACCACGGTCATTTTCTTTTCCTTGCTCACGCGGCAGCACATGGCTTTTTTGGAAGACTTGTTGGTGCTGCAATCATCACAGGAAGCCGCCGCCTTCTTATGCTTGTGATGATGCGCCTGCGCCGCAGGAGCGGGATTTTTGTCGTCCTGTGCGGGCGCAGCCATGCCCAGCGTGACGGTTGCGAAGAGAGCCAATGCGAAGGTAAGGGATTTCATAGTGAGATCTATTCAACATATTCGTGACCAAAAGACAAGACGCTACTTTCATAGGAACGCCCTGAGCTTTTCGCGAAGCTGCTGGCGCGCGCGATAAACCTGCATTTCCACGCGTTTGGCGCTTCCGCCCACGATGCGGGCAATTTCGCGATGACTGCATCCTTCGTATTCCGAGAGGACAAACGCGGCGCGCTCTTTGGCTGGAAGTTCGCCCACCGCTTTTTCGAGGGCGGAAATCGCCTCGTTCCGCGCCACACCGCGATCCTCCGCTCCATGTTGACCAATCGAGACCTCATAAAGGGCGCCTCCTGGATCACTGGCCAAAGGACTCCGCGCGCGACGGCGCAAAAGATCCAGCGCTTTGCGCGCACCAATTTGAAAGAGCCAGGACTGAAATTTGCCTTCGGGACGGTAGCGTGGAAGCGCGCGCCAGGCCTGAATGAAAGTCTCCTGAGCCACATCGCGCGCCTCCTCCCAATCCAGCAGCAAACGATAAAGCAGCGCCTGCAATCGTCCGGCAAAATGGCGCATCACACGACGGTACGATTCTTCATCCCCCTGCCGGGCGGTAGCGACCCATTTTTGAATTTCCTCCTCGCTGACGGAAAGCTCTTCAACGGAAGGCACGTTCATTCGATTTCACCATCCCGGAAAGGCAGGTTGAAATCAACGATCCGTTTCTCTTGAGGACATGAGTCCTTGATCGTTATGGTTGGAGCCTTGATCGGCCTGGCGCCCGATTCCCCACCCCTTAACAGCTCATAATGAAACCAAGCTACAGATCATTTTCCAAAAGGACTTCATGGAAGACGCGGGTTCTTATTGGCCTTGTCGGAATATTGATGGGGCTGGGCTTTGCCGAGTTGATGGTCCGACTCTTCACTCCGCATCCTCATTATGCGGATCTGGTTGTTCCTGATGCGCACGTGGGATACATCACGAAGCCTGGAGGAGCCGGCCGCTATAGCAATCGATTTGGCGAATTCGACACAGAGATCCGACTCAATCACGAAGGCTTTCGGGACACGGACCATCCGCTGCAAAAACCAGCCAATATGATTCGAATCGCCATTCTGGGAGATTCTCTCACGGAGGCTGAACAGGTTGAGGAACCCCAAACCTTTGTCCGGAGGTTTGAGACGTTGTTAAATGAAAAACCTTCTGATCATGGCAATCGCACCATCGAGTGTATGAACTTCGGCATTGATGGTTATGACACACAGCAAGAGCTGCTTTGCTACGAGTACTACGTTCGGAAATACAAACCCGACGTGGTGATTTTAGCGGTGTACGTCCACAACGATTTTCAGGGAAATCTTTTTTATGAAACCGATGAAGGATTCGGGCGTCCCTATTTCAAACTGAACAAGGGGAAGCTGGAAAAAGTGGAAGCCAACATGGAGGTGATGCAAAAAAATTATGCCGCCATGCTCGCTGAGGACGAAGACCACTGGTATCGCCGGTCGCATCTCTACAACAAGGCGTATGATGCCATCAACTACCTCATCGAGCGCTCCAAGAACAAAGGGATTTCGGCGGAATCCAAGTTGGACCTCCATGACCCTCAAAGCGTGGAATATTTTTGGTCGAACCGCGGTTACGGACGCTATCACTATTATGTGGATCCGCCGGACGACTACGTGAAGCGCGTCGATCAAATCACCAAGTTGCTCATGACTCGCTTGAAGAACGAAGTTCAGGCAGATGGAGCCTTATTCACCGTGGTCCTCATTGGGACCAAAGAAAACTTTGAGCCCGACAAATGGCCTCAATTGGTGAAAAAATATCCAGACCTTGAACAATGGCGTTTTGATTGGAGCAGGCCATTCGATCGAACGGCCGCGTTCTTGCCGGACGTCGCCGCTCAAGGCAATATCCTGGATATGCGCCCATTTTTACGAAAAGGAAATGAGGAGAAGCCCATTGCCTGGCGTCACGACTTTCATCACACGCCCTGGGGCAATGAAGTGGTCGCGCGGGCCATGGCGGATTGGTTTCGCTCCACGGTTTTTGCCTCTTTGAAGAAGCAGCAAAAAAAGTCCGGCGTTTCACGGTAGATCCTTTCATGGCCTTCCTTCGCATCTTTTTTGGTGTTTTGCTCTCCCTTTTGGTTCTGTCGGGATGCCATCCGGCCCCACGCACGACCTTGCGGCTGGCACTTTGGATTCCGAACGAGGAAATGGTTTCGCTCAAAAAACAGGTGGATGAATTTGAGAGTGAAAATCCAAGCTGTCGCGTGGAAATCGTCCAGAGCGCCAGCAGCGAGGAAACGCGCCAGAAAATCACGGCGGATCTCGCGCGCGGCGCGCCGCCGGACGTTTCCATGATTTCCGCGAAAGATCTCCTCTGGTGGACGTAGTCCCAGGCCCTCGTCGACCTTGGCCGCTTCCATCCCAATGAATTCGATTTTCAGTCCGATCTC
>Ga0207095_10035_pt1 | contig 39849 bp, 42 predicted proteins | sample Alteio_BWMinHeat_88_FD_153529 | JGI IMG/M metagenome (GOLD analysis project Ga0207095, IMG submission 153529) | Enriched cells from forest soil in Barre Woods Harvard Forest LTER site, Petersham, Massachusetts, United States -... | ecosystem: Environmental > Terrestrial > Soil > Temperate forest >... | reverse complement strand
GGTGCACCTCGCCCTTTTCATCGAAGACCTGCGTCATGCCGATCTTTTTACCCAGAATCCCTGTAACTGCCATGTCGCCCTCACCTCATCATGCGAAGCTGCATGCGTCGCACTGCCGGAATCAAAATCAGTTCTCAGTTCACAGTTCCTAACTGAAGACTGACAACTACTTCTCAAACGCCTTGATCTCGACATCGACGCCCGCGGGCAGGTCGAGCTTCATCAGCGCATCTACTGTCTGCTGGGTCGGTTCGAGAATATCGATTAGCCGCTTGTGCGTGCGGATCTCGAAAGCCTCGCGCGATTTCTTGTCCACGTGCGGCGAACGCAGCACGCAGTACTTGTTCTTGATCGTCGGCAAGGGAATCGGGCCGGCCACCGTCGCTCCGGTGCGCTTCGCCGTTTCCACGATCTCGCCCGTCGAGGTATCCAGCACGCGATAGTCGTATGCCTTCAAACGGATGCGTATTCTTTGACCTACCATTTGGCTCTGCTTTCCAGTTCTCAGTTCTCAGTTGTCATCAGCAAAGAGCTTTGAACTGACAACTGAGAACTGTTGGCTGACAACTCTACTTGATGATTTCCGAGATGGTGCCTGCGCCCACCGTGCGTCCGCCTTCGCGGATGGCAAAGCGCAAGCCCTTCTCCATGGCCACCGGCGTAATCAGCTCAACCACCAGCTGCACGTTGTCGCCCGGCATCACCATCTCCGTGCCCGCCGGCAACTCCGCCACACCGGTCACGTCCGTGGTGCGGAAGTAGAACTGCGGACGGTAGCCCTTGAAGAACGGCGTATGACGGCCGCCCTCTTCCTTCGACAACACGTACACTTCGCCCTTGAAGTTGGTGTGCGGCGTGATCGAGCCCGGCTTGGCCAGAACCATCCCGCGTTCCACGTCTTCCTTGGGAATGCCGCGCAGCAGGATGCCGGCGTTGTCCCCTGCCAGACCTTCATCCAGCTGCTTCTTGAACATTTCTACGCCCGTGCAGACCGACTTGCGGGTCTCGCGGAAGCCGACAATCTCGACATCCTCGCCCACCTTCACCTTGCCGCGCTCGATGCGGCCAGTCACCACCGTGCCGCGGCCGGAGATCGAGAAAATGTCTTCGATCGGCATCAGGAAGGGCAGGTCGATCGAACGCTGCGGCTGGGGAACGTTCTTGTCCACCGCATCCATCAGCGCGTCGATCTGGGCTTCCCACTTGGGCTCGCCGTTCAGGGCGCCCAGGGCCGAGCCCCGAATCACCGGAACATCGTCGCCCGGGAACTGGTACTTGGACAGAAGCTCGCGCACTTCCATCTCCACCAGGTCGGTCAGCTCTTCGTCTTCCACCGCGTCGCACTTGTTCAGAAACACCACGATGTAGGGCACGCCCACCTGGCGGGCCAGCAGAACGTGTTCCTTGGTCTGCGGCATGGGGCCGTCGGTGGCCGCCACCACGAGAATGGCGCCGTCCATCTGCGCCGCGCCGGTGATCATGTTCTTGATGTAGTCGGCGTGCCCGGGGCAGTCGACATGCGCATAGTGCCGGTTCTTGGTCTCGTACTCCACGTGCGCCGTCGCGATCGTGATGCCGCGCTCGCGCTCTTCCGGAGCATTGTCAATCGAGTCGAACGAACGGAACGTATTCTTCGGATTGTGCTTCTGCAGAACCTTCGTAATCGCAGCCGTCAGCGTCGTCTTGCCGTGATCGATATGCCCGATCGTCCCCACATTGCAATGAGGCTTCGAACGATCAAACTTTTCCTTCGCCATAAAAGTCCTGAATCCCTTTCGTAGCTCGTACTGCCCGTTGCATCCAGGGGCGCCGGCGGTCCGGCTCCAGCCCCAAAAACCAGTTCACAGTTGTCAGTTCTCAGTCTTTTCTCGTTCAACCCACTTTGTCGGCCGACAACTGCTGACTGACAACTGAAACCTTTGTTACTTCCCCTGCGCCCTGCCAATGATCTCGTCAGCGATCATGCGCGGCGCTTCTTCATAGCGCGCAAACTGCATCGAGTAGGAGGCGCGCCCCTGCGTCGACGAGCGAATCTCGTTCACGTACCCGAACATCTCCTTGAGAGGCACGATCGCCTTAATCACCTGCGACCCGGCAGCATGCTCCATACCCTCGATGCGCCCGCGGCGCGAGTTGATATCGCCAATGATGACCCCCATGAACTCCTCGGGGACCGTCACCTCAACCGCCATCACCGGCTCAAGAAGCACCGGCGAAGCTTTGCGGGCCGCTTCCTTGAAGGCGATTGAGCCGGCAAACTTGAAGGCCATTTCGTTCGAGTCCACTTCGTGATAGCTGCCGTCGTAGAGCGTCACCTTCACATCGACAATCGGGTAACCCGCCAGGATGCCGAGTTCCAGAGCACCCTGCACACCCTGATCGATGGGCTTGATGTATTCCTTCGGCACCACGCCGCCCTTGATATCGTTGATGAACTCGTAACCCTTGCCAGGCTCATTTGGCTCAACGCGCAACTTGCAATGGCCGTAGTTGCCCGAACCGCCGGTCTGGCGGATGTATTTGCCTTCGGCTTCAGCATGTTTGCGGATGGTTTCGCGGAAGGCCACTTTGGGCTCGCCCACGTTGGCTTCGACTTTGTGCTCGCGCTTCATGCGGTCGACAAGAATCTCGAGGTGCAGTTCGCCCATGCCGCTAATGATGGTCTGGCCTGAATCTTCATCAGTGCGCACCTTGAATGTCGGATCCTCATCGGCCAGGCGCGCCAGCGCGATGCCCATCTTTTCCTGGTCGGCCTTGGTCTTGGGCTCAATCGCCACCGAGATCACCGGCTCAGGGAACGTGATCGCTCCCAGCGCGATGGGATGATGCGGCGCGCTCAGCGTGTCGCCCGTCTTCAGGTCCTTCAATCCAACGCACGCACAGATGTCGCCGGCATAAATCTCGGTAATGTCCTCGCGCTTGTTGGCATGCATCTTGACCAGGCGACCGACGCGCTCGGTCTTGCCGGTACGAGGATTCAGAATGGTGTCGCCGGTCTTGAGTGAACCCGAATAGATGCGGATGAACGAAAGCTTGCCGAACGGATCGTTGATCAGCTTGAAGACCAGCGCCGCCAGCGGTTCAGTGTCCTCGGGCTTGCGGATCTCTTTCTGTTCCGGGTGATGCGGGTTGATGCCTTCTACGGGCGGCTTATCGAGCGGGCTGGGAAGATAGTCCACAACCGCATCGAGCAGCGTCTGCACGCCCTTGTTCTTGAATGCACTACCGCAGATGACCGGAAACACTTTGAGATCGATGGTGGCCTGACGAATGCCGGACTTCAGTTCAGCGATGGTCGGCGTCTCGCCTTCGAGGAATTTCTCTAGCAGAACATCGTCAGTCTCGGCGATCACCTCGATCAACTGCATTCGGAAAGCCTCGGCCTTCTTCAGCAGGTTGGCGGGAATGGGCTCTTCGGTGAACTTGGCGCCCATGGTCTCGTCGTGCCAGACGATGGCCTTCATTTCGATCAGGTCGATGACGCCCTTGAAATTCGATTCTGCCCCGATGGGAATCTGCAGCGCCACAGGCCGCGCGCCCAGGCGCTTCCGGATGGCGTCGAGAACATACTCGAAGTCTGCGCCGTTCTTGTCCATCTTGTTGACGAAGCAGATGCGGGGGACCTTGTACTTATCGCCCTGGCGCCACACGGTTTCGGTCTGAGGCTGCACCCCACTCACCGAATCGAACAGCGCGACAGCGCCGTCAAGCACGCGCAGGCTGCGCTCCACTTCGGCCGTAAAGTCCACGTGGCCCGGAGTGTCGATAATGTTAATGCGAATGTCTTTCCACATGCAGGTCGTCGCAGCCGAAGTAATCGTAATGCCGCGCTCCTGCTCCTGCTCCATGTAGTCCATGGTCGCGGTGCCCTCATGCACTTCGCCGATGCGGTGCGTGATGCCCGTGTAGAACAGGATGCGCTCTGTCGCTGTCGTCTTCCCGGCGTCGATGTGCGCCATGATGCCGATGTTCCGGCAACGACCCAGAGGTGTGCTGCGTGCCACTTTAGTTCATCCTTGCGGGCGCTTCCTGGCCCGCGGTTAACTTCTTCGCCCTCGTTCGAGGACCCAATCCTTCTCTCCCGATCTCCTTGCGCCGGGATCAAAACTCTTCAGAAAGTCTCCATGCGGAGGCCCCAGGTCTCGATTCGGAGACCTGGGATCAAAATCTCCCTACCAGCGGTAGTGCGCAAAGGCCTTGTTGGCCTCGGCCATGCGATGCACGTCTTCCTTCTTCTTCATCGCCGCGCCGCGGCCATTGGCGGCGTCGAGCAGTTCGTTCGATAACTTGTCGATCATGCCCTTTTCACCGCGGTTGCGGCCGTAGGTGATCAGCCAGCGAATAGCGAGCGATGTGCGCCGATCCGGGTTCACCTCGATAGGCACCTGGTAGTTGGCGCCGCCCACGCGGCGGGTCTTTACTTCGAGAAGCGGCTTGCAGTTTTCGACCGCCTTCTTGAACAGCTTGATGGCTTCCTCGCCGCCGCCTTTTTCTTCCAGGTTCTTCATGGCCTGATAGAAGATGCCCTGCGCGGTAGATTTCTTGCCGCCCCACATCATGGAGTTCACAAACTTCGTGACCAGTGTCGACCCGTACACCGGATCCCCAGCCACTTCCCGCTTCGCAACGTGCCCTTTTCTCGGCATAGTTCCTCAAAATCAGCTATTAGCTTTTAGCTACTAGTTCGATCCTCTCCGGACCGGCCTTCTGTGCTCTACCGCTGCCGCAGCTAAAAGCTAAGAGCTAATAGCTAAAAGCTCGGTTCTTACTTTTTGCCCTTGGCGGGCGCCGCACCGCCCTTGGCGCGCTTGGCTCCGTACTTGGACCGGCTCTGCTTGCGGTTGGCCACGCCCACCGAATCGAGCGTTCCGCGCACCACGTGATAGCGAACACCGGGCAGGTCCTTCACGCGGCCGCCGCGAATAAGCACAATCGAGTGCTCCTGCAGGTTGTGGCCGATGCCCGGAATGTAGGTCGTGACTTCAATGCCGTTGGTCAGCCGCACACGAGCCACCTTGCGTAGCGCCGAGTTCGGCTTCTTGGGCGTCTGGGTATACACGCGGGTGCAGACACCGCGCCGCTGGGGCGAAGCCTGCAGGGCGGGCGACGCCGTCTTGTAGCGGGGGGCTGTGCGCCCCTTGCGGACAAGCTGATTAAAAGTTGGCAAACCAAAACTCCTTACGTGAAACCCTGAACCCGCTCATTCCAACAGTCGCGCGCGCCCTCCGGGCTGTCATGGTTCTGGACGGCATTTTCAGCCGTGCAAAACGCAGAGAAGCCCATATTGCTGCTTCGCGTCTGTCCTTCTTCCCATCTCAGACGAGAACCGGGACGGTGGTCGTACGTTTCCACCCAGACGCTCCAGGGGAAAGCCAACTCCGTTTCGCGGTTCCGGCTCGCATAGCCCTCCTTGGTGGAGAACGCGCGAGCGCCGTAGCGATATCTGCGATTTGGCCGCTCCCCCGAGCCTCTCAGCCCGGTTCGCATGCAGCGTGCCGTCTCGCTTGTCCCTGCCCTCCGCAAGAAGAGAGCTGACCGGAAACATGTCTGGCAGGTTCGAATCCCACCTGGCCCGGACTACCCGGCCGACCTTACCCTGGCCTGAGTCGCCCATGCACGACCACTTCCCGTAACAGACACACGAAAAGGGACGTTCTTGCGAACCTTTTAACAATACCAAGAAACCGAAGAAGGGTCAACGCATTGATCCCCTCCGGTCGAGATTTTAATCCCGTGTTATTCAGAAGCTTCGAGCACTTGGCTTCCAGCTGCCAGCCTAGGCCGCGGAGAGCCAACCAAGACTGCCGTTGCCCACACAAACCGAAGCGGAAGCTAGCTTCTAGAAGCTGGCGGCGGTTTTCCTAGTGCACGTCGTGGACCTTCCAGTTGCCTCCGTCGAGGGCAAAATCGGCGGTACGCCGCGAACTCAGCACGTTGCCGGGATTGTGCGACATCTGCTGCAAAGGGTCGGGCACCCCGTCAAAGTTCACATCCTCGGTAAATCTGACGCTCTTGGCGGTATCGACGCCGGGCACGATATCATCCTGCGGATCGCCCACTTCCTTAACCCTGGGATGGTTAGTCTGCACGGTGGTGACATAGAAATGCCCTTTGCCCGAGTCGTCCGGGCGCCACTGAATGGTCGTCCCGCCGCCGTTGAGCGTCACCAGTTTCTTGCCGTCGTCGGTCAGATCGTAATCAGCCCACTTTTTGTTGGGATAAACCTTGGTCAGCTTCCAGTACTTCGCATCGAAACCCTGTTTCAACCCAATCTCGTTCACATTGATGATGAACGTCGTCGGAGGTTGTTGATCGAGGTACGACTGGACGAGTTTCTGTGCATCCGCCTTGGACAGATCGGGCGCCGATTTGCATCCCGTGATCCACCATCCCGCGCCCATCAACACCAAGGCGCTTAAAACCTGGAATTTCAATGCCCTTTTCACACGTCCTCCTGTAGATCTCACACTGAAAGATCAAACTTGATCGACCCGCCATTTTTCACCTCACTTTCCCCGATGTCAATGAGAATGAAAGTGATCGCGGACACACTTGGCAGTTCTTCCCTCGGCGGCATGACAAAATCCTGACAATAACCGGGACCTCGTGGCTGAATTTTGCCTTCAACTGTTCACCTGGCAGCCGCCGGACGCGCCTCTTGCACTGTCGCGATCCGGTTTAGCAGCAGGTCCAGGAAACCCCGTTCGTCTGATCGCAGGCAGATCTGTGCATTCGCTGGTCCGTTAACGGGCAGGGTCATACCCTTATCGTCCACCTCGATCCGCAATAGTTTAGCCGGGCAAAGCTCTGGACGGATCGCGTAGGTCACCGCCACCGGGTCAAAGAGCGTCGGATCGGGCGCGTGGTTATCTGTGTGCGCCGCCCACTGGTGGTAGAGCAGGGTCAACTGGTCGGTCAACGGCGAGCCAAAAGAGAAGATCTGTTCCCGGTCCTTCGCCTCCAGATGCACCTGGGTTGAGTCCAGCGGCATCATGAAGATCGGCACTCCCGATGCAAACAGAGCCTTCGCTGCCGCCGGATCGCGGTCGATGTTCCACTCCGGTTCGGGAGGCCGATGCTCGTCCCCGTACCCCCGGTAAACGCTCCCGCCCATTAAGACCACGCGCTTGACCTTGCGGAAAGTACCAGCGTCGCGTTGTATGGCCGCGGCCAGGTTCGTCTCCGGGCCAATAGCGATCAGCGTGATCTCTCCCGGATGGGCGCGGATCTGATCGAGAAGAAAGGCGACCCCGTCCGGATGCTTGTGATCCGGTTCCCGCAGTGCATAGGCGGCCTGGGTGAATACATTGCTGTGCGGCGTGGCCACCCCGGCGGCAACTGGAATATCGCTCCGGCCGACTTCGGCCAAATACCGGTCCACGAGCCGAGCCCGCAACTCGGTATCCCCATAGGCCGTCGTTACTCCCACAACTCGCAACTCTGGACTGCGCAACGCCAGGGCCAGGGCAAACGCATCGTCAATATCGTCGCCGATATCGGTGTCGATGACAGCCAGTTGGACCCCCGAACCAGAGGCGCTTGTAGCCGCCTGCCCCACGGCCCCGCGCATTCCTCCGAACAGCACGAGAAGCATAGAAATCAGAACTGGAATAAGCCGGTGAGTTTTCATCCCCAGTACTGTAACCTGTCCGCCCCTCTTGACGCTTCAGCCGCATCGCGGCTGGGTCACGCTTCTCGTTCATTCCTTTCCAGCCGCTCGATGATCCTGTCGGCGTCGTAGACGCACCCGCCCCACACCCCTCCGCTGGCGTGCACCAGCGCGGCCCAGAGACGAGTGTCGTCCGGCAGCGCCGGATGCGGTCGCAAATCGGGCCGCGCGGCCCGCTGCTCCAGGCGTCGCGTGCCCTCTTCGGTGCCAAAGAGGCCGTCCCCGTCCCCGACGAGGTGAACCGACCCGGTCAGGTTTTCGCGATCGATCACGATCTCGATCACATCTCCCTCGCGCACCTTCCCCACCGGCCCACCGGCCAGGGCCTCCGGTGAAACATGTCCGATGCAGGCGCCAGTTGAAACCCCGCTGAAACGCGCATCAGTGAGCACCGCGACGTGTTTGCAGTGGGGCAGCATTTTCAGCGCCGATGTGACCTGGTAAATCTCCTGCATCCCTGCGCCCTTCGGGCCGCCGCAGATGAGGACAACAACGTCGCCATGGGCCACCTCGCCCGCCTTGATGGCCTGGATCGCAGCTTCTTCGGTGACAAATACACGCGCCGGCCCGCGATGGCGGTACATGCTGTTCTTGTCGATCAGCGAAGAATCAATGGCCGTGCTCTTGATTACAGATCCTTCTGGCGCCAGGTTTCCAACCGGAAAACAGATGGTCGACGTCAGTCCGCGCGACCGCGCCCGATCCCGGCTCATGATCACATCGTCCGGATCGATGCCGTCCTGGTCTTGCAGACGGCGGCGTAACTCCAACCGCCTCTGGCTCTTTGACCACCAGTCCAGACTCGCGTCCAGCGTCTCCCCGCTGACGGTCTGAACGGTGGTGTCGAGAAGTCCTGCCGCACGCATTTCCAGCATGACCTCCGGCACGCCACCGGCAAGAAACACCTGCACGGTGGCAAAGCCGCGCGGCCCGTTGGGCAGCGCGTCCACCAGTCGCGGAACCTGCCGGTTGACTTCCGCCCATTCTTCGACCGTCGGTCTCGCCAGCCCAGCTGAAAACGCAATCGCGGGCAGATGCAGCAGCAGGTTGGTCGATCCGCCGAAGGCTGCGTGCAGCACCATCGCATTGCGGATCGACGCCGTCGTCAGCACATCGGCGACTCCCATCTTCGACTCGTACATGCGCACCAACGCCCGCGCCGAACGCCGCGCTGCATCCAGCCAGATAGGGTGGCCCGACGGGGCAAGCGCCGTATGGGGGAGCGAAAGCCCTAGAGCCTCGCCGACCACCTGTGCAGTGGCTGCGGTCCCCAGAAACTGGCATCCGCCGCCCGGACTTGCGCATGCGCGGCAACCCATGTCGGCAGCGTACTTCAGCGTGATCTGCTGTTGGGCGAAGCGAGCCCCGATGGTCTGCACCTTGCCGGCATCCTCGCCTTCGTCGGGCAACAGCGTGACGCCGCCGGGAACCAGGATCGCCGGGAGGGCTCCCGCAGACGCCAGCGCCATCATCATGGCCGGCAGGCCCTTGTCGCAGGTGGCCACGCCCAGCACCCCCTTGCCTGTGGGAAGAGACCGCATGAGCCGCCGCAACACCACCGCCGCATCGTTGCGATAAGGCAGCGAATCCATCATGCCCGCGGTGCCCTGGGTGCGCCCGTCACAGGGGTCGGTGCATGCCCCCGCGAAAGGGACGGCGCGCAGCGCTTTCAACTCACGCGCGGCTTCTGCGACTAGCAGGCCGACTTCGTAGTGCCCGGTGTGAAACCCGAGAGCGATGGGACGCCCGTCTTCGCCGCGCAGGCCGCCATGGGTACTGAGGATCAGGAATTCAGGATCTAAAAGGCGCGCAGGCTCCCAGCCCATCCCCGCGCTCTGCGTTAGGCCAAACAGATTCCCCGAAGGCTGATTAAGCAGCATTTCCGCCGTGATCGGCAGTTGCCCGGCTGGACCCGGCGCGTGAGTTCTCACATCTCCGAGCCCTTCCGGCGACTCCAGAACAGATTGAAGTGAAATCAAAGCCTCTCGAGTTCCATCCATCGCCCCAGTATAGGAGTGCCGAACGAGTACGGCGTGCGCGGCACGATCAAATGGATGTCCCGCTGGCAGTGCCGCGTTCAAGCTCCGTTGGGCGGGATCGACGACCAATCGCGCGATTCCGCTCTCACTCAGGGTTGCACCGGCGGCTCAGGCTCCGGCCCCAGCAACGTCAGTTCAAACAAGTGCGGCTTGGGAACCGCTGTTTCGTAGATCTCATCCTCTTCGAAATTCTCGAATGCCTGCAGCTTATCCGACCCTGAAGACTGGGCTCCCGTATCCAGGTTGTGCCAGCGCATGCGCAGATGAATGAAGTGCGCTTCGTCCCGGTCCCGCACCAGCCAGCTCACGCGCTGGGCCTGTTGCCGCATCGGCGTCTGGTACTCGGCCAGGTTGATTCCGTTCGCCAGCGCCGTCGCGGAGAACGTTCCAATCACATCTTTGTCGATCGTTAATTTGTACTGCCCCTTTTCGAGCCCCGTCACCCGCAGCGGTTCCTGGTTGAGTGCTTGCTGGATATCGGTGAGTTTCAGCAGAAGGGCCTGGGTCGCGTTATTGGCGAGCAGGGGGAGCGGCAGTCCATTCTCGGTTTCCGTCCAGCGCAGGGCACCGTTGTTCTTCGTCATGGGCTCGACCAGTGCATTCTGCTCATCGATGACTTTGCCGGCGGCAGCGTCGATCGTGACTGACGAGACCAGCGCCGGCGCATTCCACCCCTTCAGCAGCGTCTCCGCCATGATCCAGTGGGCAATCGGATCGGGATGCACGCGGTCAGGCAACAAAAGTTTCGCGATCTGCGGATCCATGGTCTGGGCCTTCTCAATAGCCGCGACCACAGGAGGGTTCAGATTGGTGAAGGCAGCGCCGTACCTCTGCGCCAGGTCTTTATCAAGATCGGCAAAGTGCAACATCACCGCGTTATATCCGCCAGGAAACGTGACCGGCGCCGTAACGTCGTCATAGGGCGACGGCCCCAGGAGCGTGATCCGTGCTCCCGGCGCATGCTCGTGAATGGACTCGATCAAGTGCTCGTAGCCCTTCACATAGGCGTTCTCGATCTCCGGAGTGGTCGCGCGATAGCTGCCGTCGTTCATCCCCAGCATGACCGTGACGACCGTTGGCTTCTCTGAAAACACGTCGCGTTCGAGTCGCTGATCGATCGGCCCTCCGGCGCCCCCGGTCACGCGATCGCCGCCCACCCCCGCGCCATAGAAGTGCATCCGCAGGTTCGGGAAGCGAGTTGTCGTGTACAACTCCACGAACTGGTTGTAGAGGTTCTGCTCGGTGATGCTGTCACCGTAGAAGACGACCGTATCTCCGCCCTTGAGATAAAAGCCCTGGCCCCCGCCCGAGGTAGCGGCCACGGCAACCAGCGAGTCCGCGCAGCCGTAGTACAGAAACCACTGGCTCTTGAAGTACACCAGTCCCTCAGCAAATGTCGTCCCGGCTGCATACTGCCCAGTCTTCTCGTAGGGCAGCTCGGGCTTGAGCACGGGCGCGTCGGTCTGCTCGATCAGGTGCTTCGGATCTTTGGCGTCGAAGAGGGCCTCTCCCGCCGCATACGCATTCGGACCCAGCGCAGGATCGCCGCGGCTCTCCGCATTTTTGCCGTTATAGAGAACAACAATTCCCTGGTCGGTCAACATCGGCGGCGGACCCGTCTCGGGAAACGTGCTGTCGAAGTGTCCTGCGCGCGGACGCAGCAGTTCCACCGGCGAGCCGTTCGCGTCCTCCGCCGGAGTCCAGTGGATCAGATCATCCGACGTCGCGATGTGGATGGCGCCCTCGCCCCAGTACATCCAGTACTTACCGTTGATCTTTGCTGCAATGAGCCGATTCTTGTCCTTGTCCAGCCGGGTCACGATGCCAGCCGACTTGTACTTCAAATGCACATACTTGCCCCCCGCTGCAGTCAGGAACGCCGGCCCATGCTTGGTCCAGTGGGACAGATCGCTTGAGGTCGCAATCCCCACCGAGTAGGTCTTGCGATTCCACTGCGTGTAGGTCAGCACGTAGGTGCCGTCTTCGCCCTCGACGATGCGCGGGTCTTCCACCCCACCCGGCCATTCGCGCGCCTTTTGACTGTCGGGTGCGGGAAAGAAGACAGGATCGGGCCGGCGTGTGAAGTGAATGCCGTCCATGCTCTCCGCCAGGCCCAGGCGAGAGGTGTGCATGCCGATGTCCATGGTGCCGGAGTTGTCCTCGGCACGATAGAGCACGTAGATCTTGCCTTCACGCAAAATGGCCGCCGGGTTGAAAGTGTGCAGCGCTTCCCATTTCGCCGGGCCATTGAGGATGGGATCGGTGAAGGTGGATGCGGGGTTGGGTGTGATCACAGGATTCCCGCTCGCTGGCCGCGTGAACGGCCCGATCACCCACGGCTGCGCCTGCACCCCGGCAGATCCCATCAGCGCCGCCAACATCATCCAACCGAATTTATTCATCATTGGCCGTTCAGTCCTTCCTCAATGTCACTAGTCCGCGCATAGAAGCTTAGCGCCGCGTCCCCTTGTTCGAGCAATCGCGTGCGATGGACGAGGCCGTAGCGATCTTCGAGCGCTGCCTTGCGCCGATGCTCGGCAATCACCAGCGCCCCGTCGCCCAGCAGCGCGGTTGCAGGGCTGCCCAGCAACTCCAGGGTGGCCGCATACTCGCTTAAAGCGGCATAGGGTGGATCGAGAAACACGGCATCGAATCGCGGGCCACCTTTCGTGTTGCGTAAATATCCGCCCACGCTGCCGGCCACGATTCGATACCCCTCCCTCAATCCCAACCTGTCGAGATTGGTCCGCAATACCCGGATCGCCGCCGCCGCTCGCTCCACAAAGACCACGCTTGCCGCTCCCCGGCTGAGCGCCTCGATGCCCACCGCTCCCGACCCAGCGTACAGATCCAGAAATGCTGCGCCCTGAATGCGGGGAGCCAGAACATTGAACAAGGTTTCGCGCAGGCGGTCGCTGGTGGGCCGGGTTGCCAGCCCCGCGGGGGCTTGCAGGGTTCGGGAGCGAAATGACCCGGCGATGACGCGCATGGGCAAGGAAGGTGAGCCGCCTCAGTCAGCATAGTTCACCCGATTCCGGGCTTAGCCTCTACAATTATTGGTATGCGTGGATGGTCAGTCCCAATGGGCCGTTGGATGGGTGTGGAATTGCGCGTGCACACCTTCTTCCTGTTGCTGGCAGTCGTCTGCCTCGGCCTGGGCGCATCCGACGGCATTATGCGCGGGCTGGGCCTTTTCCTGGTGCTGGTCGTGGCCATCTTGGTGCGCGAAATTGTCCGTCTGCTGGTGGCGGCATGGCTCGGCTTGAAGCTGCGCGCCATTTTGCTATTGCCTATCGGGGGCCTGTTCGCCTACGCCAATCCGGAAAGCCAGGAAAACGCCAACCGCGGGGTCGGGCAGTTTGCGCTGGCATTCGCAGGTCCGCTGGCCAACGGAGCTATGGCGCTGGTCCTGGCGGCCACTTTCCTGGGTGCGGGAGGCAGTATCAACCTGATCAGCCAGCCGTGGATATCTTCAGCCTATCTGTTACGCAGTTTGGTCTGGATGCCGGCTGGCCTCGCTATTCTGCACCTGCTGCCCGCTTATCCGCTGGACATGGGCCGACTGCTGCGCGGCAGCTTCGCCCGTAAACACGGCATCGCCCCGGCTGGCCGAGCGGCCACCGGCATTGGCCAGTTGCTGGCGCTGGCGGCCATGATCGGCGGCATGCTGCTGCACAGTCCATGGCTGATCATTGCCGGGTTCTTTATCATGATCGGCGCGCAAATCGAGGACCAGGGCGTATTCTTCCAGTCTGTGGTCGACACGGTGCGCATGCACGAAGTCATGCTCACCGACTTTGCCACCCTCTCGCCCTCCGACACGCTGGCCGACGCGCTGGCGCGCTGCGTTCATTCGCTTCAGGAGGACTTTCCCGTGGTGCGCGGGCCCCAGCTCGTGGGCATTGTTTCGCGCCAACGCATCGTCGACGCGCTGCGCGCGGACGGCAATGGCTATGTGCAGTCGGTGATGTCGCGAGCCTTCCAGGTCGCCCGGCCGGAAGACACGCTCGGCACCACCATCCGCCGCATCACTGCCGGCCGCGGCCTTTCCCTGATCCCCGTTACCGAAAGCGGTCGTGTGGTAGGCATCGTGAGCGTGCAGAACCTCATGAGTTCCATGACCCTGCTGGCCGAGCAGAGACGGCTCCAGCGGGAAGAAGCCGCAGAGTAGCTTTTAGCTTGAGCACGAGCCAGCTTCATCCGCATCGAATGCGCCTCTTATCATCGAGACGTGGAAATACCCGAGCGATTCGCCCCTCTCGCACCTGGCCTGTATCTTGTCGCCACGCCCATTGGCAACCTGGGCGACATCACCCTGCGCGCGCTGGACGTGCTGAAGCGGGTCGACCGCATTGCCTGCGAAGACACGCGCCAGACGCAGAAGCTGCTCAACCATTTCCAGATCGCCACGCCCACTGAAAGTTGCCACGAACACAACGAGCACGAGCGCTCGGCCACCCTGGTTCGAGCACTTCAGGAAGGCGCGCGCATCGCTCTTGTCACCGACGCCGGGATGCCCGGCATCAGCGATCCGGGCAGCTGGCTCACAGCTGCTGCGATTGCCGGGGGCGTGCCGGTTTTCCCCATTCCCGGCGCCAACGCGGCCCTCAGTGCGCTCGTAGCATCCGGCCTGCCCACCAGCGAATTTCACTTCCTGGGATTCCTGCCGGAGAAAGCCGGCGCCCGGCGTACGCGCATTGAAACCCTGGCCGCAGCCGGAAACGAGGCCGGCACCCTCGTGTTCTACGAGGCCCCGCATCGCATCCTCGACACATTGGCCGATCTCGAGTCGATTTTTGGGGTCGAGCTCCGCGTCGTCGTGGCCCGCGAACTCACCAAGCTGCATGAAGAATTCCTGCGCGGCACGGTGGTGGAGGTGCGGCAGGCACTTGCCTCCCGCGACTCCGTTCGAGGCGAAATCACACTGCTGGTGCAGGCGCCGGCTGAACGTCCCGCGAGTGGCGCGGCGGGCGCCTCAAAAGAAAGGATCGCGGACCGGGTGGCACGGATCGGCGCAGAGGCCGGCGTCGATGAAAAGGAAGCGCTGAAGCGTCTGGCGCGGGAACTCGGGCAATCGAAAAGCGAACTGTATCGCGAGCTGCAACGCGAGCGGGCGCGGATGCGCGCGCGATAATCGCCCTCAGCGTCCGCATGGCGAATCCCTCGCGCAGACTTACGCCGGGCTAGCTTCGTTGCATGCCGGGTTCGCGCCGCCGGGGGGCTGAATGGCCTCGATCTCATCGATCAGGAACGAAAGTTGATCCCGTTTGCGCGGGCTCATGTCGAGAAAGCGAATGCCGACCGTGAACTTGTCGTGGACGGACTGGATCACGCCGCCAAGCCGGAAGGGCAAGCCGTCGAGTTTGAACTCGGTTTCGACTCTCCGGTAGATTCCCACCGGGAACCTTTCGTTGGTGCGGATGCGGCAACCGCTCATGCTGAGGTCCAGAATGCGCCCGGAAAGCTTCGCGTGTACCTCGATGAAATGGAGCGTTGCGGCTTCATCGACGGCATAGCGTGGCTGGGACCGGCGTTCGGAGGGCGCAGACGTCTCTTCCATCCAGGGCCTCTACAGTCCTTTTCGGATATCCTGCGCGTTTTCTTTAGTACCGGCTGCGTCCCCGCTCAACGATGCGTGTGACTTCAACGCAACCGAATATGCTCTTGCGCCCGGTCGGAGAATTCTCAATGTCCGTCCACCAACTCCCATGGATGCGCGGGTGCGGCCTGAGGAACTTCCCGGCCGCGCAGCCGGTCGTATTGATACAAATCGCTGGTCGTGCCCAGTGACTCGTTATACAGCCCCATCCCCCCAGTGACCTGGTTCAACTCTTCGGTGAACTGATGAATAGCGTGCAATTGGCCGGCCGTCGCCGGTAGTTCATACTTGGAGGTTTTAATGAACTTCTGGTAGCCGCGATCGAGCAGGCGGGCTATCTCCCCGCGCACCACGATCCCGGGCGTCACCGCCATTCCGGCTGTGCCGTTTTCGACGCGCTCGTCTCCCTTGCCCGGAACCAGGACCGCCGCCGCGCCACCCTTACTCACCATCACGCCGTCCGCGACCCCCGGAAAGAGCTTCACCTCGAAGGAGTGAGCGCGCAGGGCGTCGAGCATCTGTTCAAAACTCGGAGTACGGAATTTTCGGGCCATCGATCGAATCCAATCTGCGAGGATGAAAGAAGCAGGGCGCAGTCTCGCATTCCCAATCTCGCATAGTTGAGCGTCCGCCGCAATTTGCATGTCAATGACCGCCACGCAAACACGCCTCGGTTCGACCCTGCCCGAACGCATCGGAAACACGCCTTTGATCCGCCTGGACCAGGCCGTTCGCGGGCTCGAAGGCATTACCCTTCTGGCGAAGGCGGAGTGGGCCAATCCCGGCGGCAGCGTGAAAGATCGCGCCGCGGCGTCGATGGTCCGCAAGGCCCAGGCGCGTGGGCTTCTCACCCCCGGCAAGACCCTGCTCGACGCGACCAGCGGGAATACCGGCATCGCCTTCGCCATGCTGGGAGCGGCGCTGGGGTTCCCCGTGCACCTGGCCATGCCCACCAGCGTCTCCCCGGAACGCAAGCGGATTTTGCGGGCCTACGGCGCTGTCGTGGACTGGACCGACCCAGGCCAGGGCTCCGACGGGGCGATCCGCAGGGCCCGCGAACTGGCCGGCAACGACCCGGCGCGCTACTACTACGCCGACCAATATTCGAATGACGCCAACTGGCTGGCGCATTACCGCACCACCGGCCCGGAAATCTGGCGCCAGACCGGCGGCCAGGTAACCCACTTTGTCGCCGGCCTGGGCACCAGCGGCACGTTCATGGGGACGACGCGGCACCTCAAGGAACGGAATCCCGCCATCCAGGCCATCAGCTTCCAGCCCGACTCGCCGTTTCATGGCCTCGAGGGAATGAAGCATATGGGATCAGCCATCGTTCCCGCGATCTACAATCCGCACCTGGCCGACCGCGACCTGGCGGTCGAAACCGAGGCCGCGTATGCCATGGCAAAAAAGCTGGCCCGCGACGAGGGCCTGCTGGTGGGCGTCTCGGCCGCAGCCGCGGTTGTGGCCAGCCTTTCCATAGCCCGGGAGGAAGCGGCCGCGGGCCGCTCCGCCGTCATCGTCACCATTTTGCCCGATTCCGCCGACAAGTATCTGAGCGAGCGATTCTGGGATGAAGATGGTTGGGCGTACTCGATTTGAGCTATTAGCTTTTAGCTTCGCACTTCGCATGGTTTGAGCTGATGAGCCGGCTGCAGATTCCCAAAGCGATGTATACCTCCATCCGCGTTCACGGCGAGGAGACTTACCCCCACGAATGCTGCGGGGTGCTTCTCGGTCACGCCACCCCGGAAGGCTGGTCCGTGGCGACAGCCGTCCGGGCGGGCAATACGCGCACCGACTCCGCGCACAACCGCTACCAGATCGCTCCCATTGAATTGGTGAAGATTCAGCGGGAAGCTCATCGGCAAGGTCTCGACATCGCCGGCTTCTATCATTCCCATCCCGACCACCCGGCGCAATGGTCGAGCACCGACTTTGCCGAAGCGCACTGGATCGGCTGCTCCTATGTCATCACCGAAGTTGCCCAAGGCAAGGCCCGAGTGACCAATTCGTTTCACCTTGCCGGCAAGACCGAGGAAGATAAGCGATTCGAACCGGAAACCATCGCGATTTCGGAGTGACCCCTCTTGTTTTCAGCAGGTTGATAACAAAAAGACGAAAGCAGGCGGGGCGATTAAACGGCAAAGGCCCAGAATATACCTTATGTAACAAAAAAATGCTGTTACATCCGGAATTTGGCTCGTAAGCTATTTGGATTCAGCACCATTTTTTTTAGAAAGCGAAAGAAAAGCGTATCTACATAGGGGGAGGGTGGGGTCCCTCCTCTGGGTACAAACGGGGAGGATATCCGACAGAATAGACCGGGCGGATCTCCGACACTGCAACGTGGGCATGAAGACACACAACGTCGTGATGCCCTGCGTCCAACCGGGGCCGATTCCGGAACATCGCCGCTCATCTTTTTCAGTCGCCATCGTTCCGATTGTGCTTCGACAAGGGCATATTTTCTGCAAGCCATCGGATCTTCCGTCGCGCGCCAGTTGTTGAAAACCTGGATGGGGATGGCCGGATGTGATTGCAAGGCACGGTTACGTCGAGGGCTCGTATGGGCCGGAAGAACAGTCACCGACGGCGCCAACGAAAAATCCCTTTACACCTGCCCCGGACACGCTTACCATGTGCGCTGTCTTGGAGACACGACCCCAAGGTTTCGTCTTTCCCGCGCCGCTTCCCATCCACCGTGATCTCTGAGCACGTCAAGGAGGTTACCCCATGAACAACACCCGCATCCTCCTGTTGGGGATGTCCCTGGCTGCGGCCGGCAATGCCCTCGCCGCGGCGCAAGATGCAGCACCCACCCCGCCCAAGGTTCTCGCCATCGCCCGCGAATGGGTCAAGCCCGGCAAGGGCGGAATGGTGCACGACAAATCGGAAGCCGGATTTGTCGCTGCCTCCTCTCGCGCCAAACTGCAGGGCCACTACGTTGCGCTCAATGCCATGAGTGGCAAACAGCGGGCCCTCTATATCTTTCGCTACCCCTCGTTTGAGGCGTGGGAACAGGACAACAAAATCATCGACAAGAACCCCGCGCTCGCGGCGGAGTTCGATCGCCTGTTAATGGCCGATGGAGAACTCCTCGAGAACGCAGATCTATCCGTCTTCACCTACAACGAGGAGTGGAGCTTCCACACCCATCCCGATTTGTCCCACGCGCGCTATTACGACATCAGTTCTTTCCACATTCGCCCCGGCCATCGCAAGGAATTCAACGAGTGCGTCAAGATCGTGAAAGAGGCGAATGAAAAAGGAGGGACAGCGGCCCATTGGGGGGCTTACGAGCTGGCATATGGCGGAGAGGGTGGAACCGTGATTGCACTGACGCACCGGGAATCTCTCTCCGAGATCGACAAGGACTTCGCCGAGAGCAAGAAATTTGCGGAGGCAATCGGCGGCGAGGAAGGCATGCAGAAACTCGACGAGGTATGCGGCCAGGGCTCCGATTCGTCACACACCGAGCTGTTCTCGATCAATCCCAAGCAAAGCTATGCCGAGGACGCGTGGATCAAGTCGGACCCCGACTTCTGGAAACCGAAGTCCAAAGCCCCGGATGCGGCTGCGTCCAAGCCCGCGCCCGGTACCACGGCGCCCAAGCCGACCACCCGCTAGCGCCCGTCCAACTCCGCGTGCGGTTGGCTCGCTGAGCAGCTCGTCATGTGCCGGCAGTCTCTCGCGCATCCATGTCCCTTGTTACCGGTCGCTCACGCTTAGCAGATGGCGCGGCTTCCCCGCATCCGGCGGCTTCGGCGCGGACACTCCAACGGCCGCACACATTACACACAGTTTTGGCCCATGAAGTAAACGAATTCATCCCACGAAAGGACTCCAAACATGATGGATCGCTTCCGGCGCATACCGCCTGGACTCGTTGCTTTCCTCGTCATGGCTGCGCTGCAACTCGGCGTTGCTTTCCCCACGGCCGCCCAGCAGAATCCCTCGGCCAGGGCAGGTTTGAAGCTTTACGACAACTTCGATTCTGCATACATCAATCCGGCACGCTGGTACGTGCAGTACGGATGCAGCGGGGTCACCAACCTTGAATGTGTTCGCCAGATCCGGGAGGAGCGCCTGCACCTGCGGGCCCGCGCTTACGGAGCGAGGAACACCAACATCGGCAATGAATATGGGAATTCCGAGCTCTACCTGGTTGATTCGGCGGCGACCGAGTTTGCGGCTGAGCTTCGGGTGCTGCGGGTAGACTCGGCGGGCTGCACCACCAGTCCGGGCGCGGGTACTCACGGCCATGCCTTGCTGTTTGGTTCCTTTTTCAATGGCGGAGGTGGAACCACTGGCGACGACGTAAGCGCCTTTCTCGTCCTTGACCGCTTTTCGACCGATCCTGCCAACGTGGTGAGCGTTCAGGCTTTTTTGCAGTACCAGGGCACATTCTTTGACTTTGTCGACCTGACTTCAGTGAATGTCGGCGAGCAGGTGACCGCGGACCTGAAATGGGACAAAGCAAACCACCAATTCGTGGCAAAACTGGTGCGGCCGAGCAATAACACGACAGTCCAGGTCACTTTGCCGTACACCATGTCCGATGTCACGCCGGCAGTCGCACCACAAAAGGCGTTGGGCGCGAGATCATTTCCGGAGAATTGTGGCGGAACGCAAACCTTCACCGATATAGAGGCTTCCTTCGACCGGGTGATGGTGAATTGATCCCGCACGGGTAGCCTCTCGAATGTCGCCTGAGGATTGCGGGCCGCCCTGGCTCGCAGTCCATTTCCATTTCGCCGGGCCGACGGGATGCTTCCCCGTCATTCCGTTCATCTTTGCTGCCTCTCGGATCATCAAACTTAGTGCTGGCGACAGGTGCCGAGAGACCATGACCATATTCATCCCCACACCATTGCGTTCCTATGTGGACGGGCGGGACGCCATCGATGTGAATGCTTCAACCATCGCGGAAGCCCTGAGCGAGCTGACCCGGACCCATCCCGAACTCCGCCAGCACCTGTTTACCGTTGAAGGAAAGCTGCGCGCCTTTGTTAACCTGTATTTGAACGACGAAGATGTCCGCTATCTGCCGGGCAAAGAAGCCACGGCCGTAAGTGCTGGCGATACGCTCTCCATCATTCCCTCCATTGCCGGCGGGGACTAGCCGTCCAGGCGAACGCACCTTCGGCGCAAAAACTGTGAACTATGAACTGAGAACTGATGCCTATCACCACTACTGAACCGACCGCACTCCCTGAACTGACTACCGATGATCTCTCGCGTTACTCGCGCCACCTCATCCTGCCTGAAGTGGGGATGGAGGGGCAGCGCCGGCTGAAGGCGGCCAGGGTGCTCTGCGTGGGCACCGGGGGGTTGGGATCGCCGCTTGCCTTCTACCTGGCCGCTGCCGGCATCGGCACCCTGGGGCTGGTCGATTTCGATGTAGTCGACGCCAGCAACCTCCAGCGCCAGATCATCCACTCAACCAAGGACATCGGCCGCAAGAAGCTCGACTCGGCTGCGGAGAAGCTGACAGCGCTGAACCCCGCGCTTAACGTGGTCAAACACGACACCATGCTGTCGAGCGCCAATGCCCTCGAAATCCTCAAAGAGTACGACATCGTCGCTGACGGGACGGACAACTTCCCCACCCGCTACCTGGTCAACGATGCCTGCGTGCTGCTGGGCAAGCCCAATGTGTATGGCTCCATCTTCCGCTTCGAGGGTCAGGCCAGCGTGTTCGCCACGGAGCAGGGGCCGTGCTATCGCTGCCTCTATCCCGAGCCCCCGCCGCCCGGACTGGTGCCCAGTTGCGCCGAAGGCGGAGTGCTCGGCATCCTGCCCGGCCTGGTGGGGGTGATGCAGGCTACCGAAGTCATCAAGCTCATTCTCGGCAAGGGCGAGCCGCTGATCGGCCGCCTGCTGCTGGTTGACGCGCTCAACATGCGCTTCCGCGAGCTCAAGCTGCGCAAGAATCCGGAATGCCCGGTGTGCGGTACAAATCCCACCGTCACCCAGCTCATCGACTACCAGCAGTTCTGCGGCATCGTGCCCGAAACCCCACAGGAGAGCAGTGTGAAGAACGGCATTCCGCAGATTACGGTGAAGGAACTGAAGCGGCGGATCGATGCCGGCGAGGATGTACAGCTGATCGACGTACGCGAGCCGTACGAATACCAGATCGCCCAGATCGGCGGGAAGCTCATCCCGCAAAACGACGTGCCGCAGCGGCTGGCGGAGATCGACCGGGAGCGGGAAGTCGTGGTGCACTGCCGCTCCGGCGCCCGTTCCCAGCGCATCGCCGAGTTCCTCAAACAGTCCGGCTATCCGCGGGTGGCGAACGTCGCGGGCGGCATCCTCGCGTGGAGCGACGAGATCGATCCCCGGGTGCAAAAGTACTGACACCGGCCGGCCGAGATTTGACCCCGGATGGTTGGAGAGGTTATCCGGGCGGCAAGCACACGAAAACCACTTATTCGTGTTCGATGGGAAGGTCGGCGCTCGCCCACTTGGTGTGCTTGGCCACGTACATGGCGGTGTCGGCGGCGCTCAGGATGCTGTCTTTGGTTTCCCCATCCGCCGGGAAGTAGGCCATTCCCACGCTGGCCGACCCGGTCAGCACATAGTCCTCGACCATAAACGGCTGATCGAAGCAGCGTTCCAGCCGGACTGCGATCTCGTGAACATCGTCCTTGTTGGCCACCATGGGAACCATCACGCCAAACTCGTCGCCCCCCAGGCGCGCCAGCATGTCGCCCGGACGGAGCTGATGCTTCATCCTGTGCGCCGCCTGTTGCAAAAAGACGTCGCCGACGCGATGACCGTAGACGTCGTTGATCTCCTTGAATTTGTCGAGATCGATGTAGATCACTCCGAGGGTCCCGGCCTGCCCTCGCGCGCTCCGGATGGCACCTTCGAGCGCCTTCTCGAAGGAGAAACGATTGGGAATATCGGTGAGCAAATCGAATTCCGAGCGATGGACCAGGTCGCTATAAAGTCCGCGCGTTTCGATAGCAAGGGAACACAGTCCAGCCCCAATCGCCAGCGCTTTGGTCGCTTTGGAGCGGAACTCGGGGGAATCCACGGCGGCGAACAGCTCTCCGTGGCGCGGAGCCGAGCGCGCTGGAATCTCCTGGGCCACCGCGACCGCTGTGTCTGCGGGAGCGGCGAAACCCCCAACCCAGGGATCGTTGTCAAGCCGGCACCAACAGGGCGAACCACCCAGGCTGAAGGAGACGAACTCAGTGATCTTATCGAGAATCTCGGCCAGTTCGCGGCCTGAGTTAATGTCTTCGAGGATCTGGCCGCGGCGTCGTTCCATCTCGGCTTCATGCTCGATGCGGGTCGCCAATGCAGCGGTCTGACGTCGGACGCGGCGATCGAGCGTCCATCCCCGGGCGCCGACCACGATCACCGCCAACCCGAGCACGCCCAGCGCGATTATCAAGTTGCGGACGCTTAACCACGACGGCCCCGCCACCACGTCGATGTCTTCGAAGGAGCGCACCAGAACATAAAAAGCGACCGGAAAGCCGAGCGGACTCGATCCCTGTTCCATGGTGCAGATGCCGGCCACTCGAATCCTGGACCCGACCGCAACCCGCTTCATCGCCGGAAGGGGAAAGATGTCGGAGTCAGGGTGGCGGTAGATGGCCGAGAACAGATGGCCGTTCGAGACCAGGACGTATTCGTCCTGCGCCGCGCCGCGGACCGCAGCCAGCACCGTGCCTTCGGTTGATACCAGGTCGAACGCGTGACCTCCCGAAGCGAGTTGCGAAAAATCCACCGGCATAGGTGAAATGGGCGCTCGTATTCCCGTCGGGGTGATCTCGCTCTGGGTGAGGGTTGAGTAGCCATTGCGTGCGTCGGGGAAGCCGGTCACGTCGACCACCTGTCCAATCGGCAGCGGCCCTTCGAATTGAGTGGAGACGCGGAGGCTCTTTCCCCCGTCCTGCAGCACCAGGGTCGAACCGGGAAGGTAGTATGTCACGCTTCCTCGGACGCGAATGCGCCGGCTGCGATCGTCGACCTCGTAGCCCTTCAGGATTTCGTCCATGGGAGTGATAGGAAGCGCGCCCGGCTGAACCCGGGCGCGTTCGATGACCTTAACGTCAGACAGCGATGCGACCTGGAGCATGATTCCGGCCAGTTGCATTTTGGTGTCGAACTTGCCTGCCACGGCCCCGGTGATCTCGACTTCGGTATCGAGGAGGTCCTTCAGCTTGCTCTCGTCGTGGCCCAGGACCGTGGCATCGACGTATCCTCCGTCGACCAGCAGATTGAGATAGATGTTGGTTTCGGCCTGGTCTTTGACGATGTCCGCGCTGCGCACCCGGGCTCGCAGTTTGACCCGCACGCAATCGAGTTCCACGCGCAGGAGTTGTCCCAGGTTGGCGGGAACGGCCTCGGGAACCGGGCCATGGCGCAGGAAAGTCAATTCGTCGCCGAGGACGTCGGGCCGGAAATCGCTGTCGGTCTTTCCCCGGATTCGGATGCGGTCCCCGGGAACCAACTGCGCGCCGGGCGAGGCAAAAACGTAGATGGCTAGATCGCCCTCCTGTACGAATAGATCGCGGCCCTGGTTGTCGTAGTAGGTGACGGTGGCTTCAAAATCGACCGGCAGGCGGAGCCTGGCTTCAGCGCGGGTGAGGGAGTGGACGGCGCGCAAGGTCGTCAGGGTTGGCGGCATGGCCCATGCCGAGGCCCAGGACAGAATCACGAGCGCCAGACCGAATCGCTTCATCACATCATCGACCGTTCATCCCAAACCCAGGTTCGCCCGCCCCCGCTGCTGCCGTTCCAGGCTGTCGTTGGAAAGCTGCGACCGGTCCAAACTGCACCGGAAACACCTTTTCCTGGATTTGCTTTAACTCTTCAGCTTTCTAGGATTTCATCGGCCGACGTCCCCGTCTATATCACCTCCGTGGGAGAGAGAGGAAAAGAAGGACCACAAGATCGGGTCGGGCCCGGCCTTCCCAGATTTGATTTATTTCAATTGAATTCATTTCAATTGATCGACGGCTTCGAGGGCGCGGGCGGCAACCTGCCGGGGAAGCGGCGGGTAGCCCAGGAAAGCGCATTGTTTCTGGCCGCTGGTCAGCATCCATTTCAGCAGGTCGGCAATGGCCGCCTTCTTCTCCGGGTCGAGACCCTCCTTCGGAACGAGAATCCAGGTGAAGGTGCTGATGGGATAGGCCGCTATGTTCTGGGAATTGAGAATGGAAAAGCGAGACTCGCGGGCCGCCGATGCGCCAGCTTCAGAGGCGGCCGCCGTGATGCTAGTTAAATCGGCTCTAATGAATCGGCCCTTTGGGTTGCGCACAGATGCATATTCAAGCTGGTGCTGAATGGCGTAAATGAGCTCCACGTAGCCAATCGCGTTGGGCGTCTTCTTCACCAGGTCCGCAACACCTTCGTTTCCCTCGGCGCCTGTGCCAGCCGGCCAGGCCACGTGGGTGCCGGCTCCGAAGGATGCCTTCCATTCCGGGCTGACGGCGGAGAGGAACGAAGTCCAGACAAATGTGGTTCCGCTGCCGTCAGAGCGATGAATGACGGCAATCTCCGCGTTCGGAAGAGGCGCCCCGGGATTGGATTTACGCAGGGCGGGGTCGTTCCATTTGCGGATCTTTCCGGAGTAAATTCCGGCCAGCACCTCCGGAGTCAAATTGAATGCTCGCCCTAAGCCCGGCAGGTTGTAGATTGGCACCACCCCTCCAACCACTGTCGGGATCTGCATCACCCGCATTGGAGCGAAGGACTCCTCGCTCGCCAGGGGTACGTCCGAGGCGGCAAAATCCACCTTTCCTTCTCTTAGTTGTTGAATTCCGGCCTCGGAGCCGATGGCGTCGTAGGCAACGCGGATGCCAGAAGATTCAAACCACCGAAGGTACAACGGGGCGGGAAGAGTGGCTCCCGAGGCGCGCAGCGCCACATGGGTTTTGGAACCGGCCTGGGGAGCGATCGTCCCGGGTTCATCGGTCTCAATCGCATTCAACAGACGCAACGCGGCATGATCGGCCAGATCGTCGGTGATGCCGCCCGATCGAAACCGGCTGGGAGTCACGAGGTACGACCAGAGTGGCTGATTACCCTTCCCAACAAGCTCCATCGAAACGTAGCCCATGTAATTGGTCTGGCGGGAGCTATTGGAACGGGGATCGATCACCACGATGCCCGTCGCCCAGATACTGGAGGAGCCGCGCAGCTCGGCGTCGGCGGCCCCGGGATCCTCGACTAACTTGATCCGACCGCTCTTCTCCAGGCGCTCGACGATTCGGCGCCGTACCGCCCGGGCCTCGGCGCCCTCTCCCAGGGACGCGACCGCAACGGTGTGAATGGACCGCAGGCTTTCCGCCATTTGCGCGGAGCCTCTTCCAACAACGGCAACGAAGACGGCCAGCACGGAGATCGCAGTGAGGCATCGACGGAGAGCCATCTTTGCCCAAGGCTCATGACCATCCTGCAGCAATTGGAGCAACGGGGACTGCATCGTTATTGCCTACGTTACCACCAGCCGGCGGCAGCTCGCGGGGTCGATTGATGAATCATGGTGGGAGCTGCTCTCACTCGCTTTGGCCGAACGCGGGCCGCCATCCCTTGCTCCACAGCCACTGTTCCCACCATGCGCGCGTTTCTTCAAGTTCGCGGCGCCGATCTTCGGCGAGCGGTGGCCCGGGCTCGGGAATCGGGTGCAGGGGTACAAGCCCGACAGAGGCGCGCAGGTCGTTTACGTGTTCGGGATCGGCCAGGCGCCAGGGACGGATGCGGCCGTCGTGCGGATCGTCGATCCACTGCGATCCGAACCGCTGCGGACGGCCCTCGTACATGGCGATGCGATCTTCGAGGAAAGCTGCGTGCCACGCGGGGATACGGCCATCTGCAGCGGCGGATTGAAGCAGACCGAGGGCGCGGCGCTGGAACTCCGGCTCCCCGACCGCGTGCTGGACGATGAACCACGCGGCTTTCGCGCCGTCCTCCCCCGCGATGTCTTCACCGGGCCAGCCGTGCTCCGCGATCAATTCCCGCAAGCGCGCGGCGTTGCGCACGTGGACAGCTTCCATACGCGGAACATACGGGCCGCCCAGTTCCCCCGCCGCGTCCAGCTCGCTGCGCACACGCAGGTCTTCGGCGCGCATGGACAACAGTTCAATGCGTAGGGATTGGTTAATCATTCCGGTTCAAAATCAGGCGTTACTGTTCCAGATGTCCACGTGCCATTTCCATCTGCCGTCTTCCTCGCGCCAGAACACGACGTACTTCACTTCCATTTGCGCTGGCGACTGTCCCGGAGGCTCGACGGTGAGAGTGGCACAACCGATCTCGACTACACCTTCTCGCGCCTCCATGACATCCAGCGAAGTGAGTACGGCAGATTTGGCGTTCGCTGAGACCACAAGATCGGACCAGAATCTCTTGATCGCTTCGCGGCCCGCGATCATCGGGGCACCCGGAGGCAGGACTCTCGCCGTCGAAGTATAGATCTGATCGAGCGCAGCAAAGTTCCGCTTGCCAAAGACTTCGGCATTGAAGAGATCGTTCGTCTCTGCCATGCGCCGTTTGGTTTCACTTAGGTTTGGGAGTTGTGCGGTGTCCATGGGCCGGAATGCTACCACGCGGGCTGTAAACCCTTCAACAGCCAACGACTGCGTTCCCAATAGTACACGCCGGGCACGCAAGGATATTCATGGAACGGGCCTCAGTGCGTGATCTCGAGCGGGGCGGTGCGCGAGGCCTCGACGGGCTTGCCGTTCTCGTCCATCTTGCCGAAAATCATCTTGCCGCTGGCGGTCTGCAGAACACTGGTGACGGAGATATCGACCGACCGGCCGATCATCTTGCGGGCGTGATCGACCACCACCATGGTGCCGTCATCCAGGTACCCGACTCCCTGGTTGTATTCCTTGCCTTCCTTGAGAATGAGCACAGTCATGCGCTCACCGGGCAGCACCACGGGTTTGAGCGCGTTGGCCAGATCGTTGATGTTCAGAACTTCGACGCGGTGCAGATGCGCGACCTTGTTGAGGTTGAAATCGTTGGTGACCACCTTGGCTTCCCACTTCTTGGCCAGTTCGAGCAGCTTCAAGTCCACTTCGCGAATGGAAGGGAAGTCGTCAGGCACGATCTGCACCTGGATCTTGGGATTGGACTGCATGCGTTGCAGCATGTCGAGCCCGCGGCGGCCGCGCTGGCGCTTGGAGCCGTCGGTGGAGTCGGCCACAATCTGCAATTCGCGCAGCACAAACTCGGGCACCACCATCATGCCGTCGATGAAACCGGCTTCAGCGATATCGGCAATACGGCCGTCGATGATGACGCTGGTGTCGAGCACCTTGGCGCTTCTGCGCGTGGGACGCTCGCCGCTGAAGACGGTTCCCAGGGCGGCGGGATTGAGCAGGTCACCCTTGCTCGCGCCCACCAGCAGGCCCACATACGTCATGAGCAGGAGCACGAAGATCTGCAGGGCGGCGGAAGTGGATCCGGGGAGCGGAGCGGAGCGGAGCACCAGGCAGAACAGTGCGGCGCCGAAGATACCGAGCACGCTCCCGGCCACCGCACCGATCAGGCGGCGCAGCGTCAGCGCCCGGACCCGCAATTCAAAAACGATGACAGCGCCGGACGCGATGAACCCCGCCCCAGCTCCCATCCAGCCAGTTAACCCGAACGGATGAAGGAAGTAACAAACCACAGTCAATAAGGCAACAAAAAGAACACGAACAAGAACGAGATCCATAGAAAGCCTGCCCGTGGCCGTCAAGCGAAACCGAGCCAACCTGGGCCATAGTTCGGGAGTATGCCCACCCCCGCACCTTGTCGTCAAGTGGGAAAAGAACCAGTACAGGGATCAGGGAACAGAGAAAAGGGAACAGGGCTGAGGACCCAAACGGTTGAAACTGCGCGTCGTGATGGCTTGCTACACAATCCCCGTGGAAGCACTTATCGAGACAGTTCGGGTCCGTTATCCCTGTTTCTACGACGCGACCGCAAACTGCGCCGGGGGCATGCGCGTCGTGCCTTTGCGCGGGCCGCGCTTGCGGGCGCTCATGATCTTGACGCGCTCCAGCAGTTCGTGGGGAGAGCAGGTCTTCTTCGGCAACAGGGCATCGGCCCCATGCATCTGGTCTCCCATCTTCTGCGGATCTCCGAGGAGAATCATGGGCACGTGCCCGGCGATCTGCTTCAGGCGGTTGACGAGTTGATCTCCATTCATCTGCGGCATGGCGTAATCGGACAACACCAGGTCGACAGGGATATCGGCGAAGATGCCGATCGCCTCCTGACCGTTATTGGCAGACAGCACTCGATATCCGTTCGTGGCCAGCATGAACTTCAGTACGGACAGCTCCTGTTCATTGTCGTCGACGCAGAGAATGATTTTTTTAGGGCGCATGATGTTGGGGGCACACTCCTTTTCCAGATTCTTTGAGGCAAGGCACTGAAGACACGAATCCGCGTTCCGCGGTTCTGCGGGCGTGCGCTTCAGGTTTCATTGGCTTGGCCGCACAACAGCGCCGCCCCGGGGTCCGATTTCTTGCCTGGGGAAACGCTGGAATGAATAAAGACCCGGGCGGGTCTGTATACACACCATTGCTTCCTGCAATCGGGGACCTGGGAGCAAGGACTTCCCGCGCGGCCGGTCTGCTCGAAAATCCGAGACATTCCAGTTCGGAAAGCTCAGCTAAATTCTTCCAATGCTTCCGAAGAGTACGAGCGTCGGAGGTTTATGAAAAGAGGGAAAGGGAGGCGAAACGTGGAGTGGAAATCTGGGGAAAACCGTTAGGAAAAGGGCTACGTATAACAGAGATCGCAAGTTAATTAGATGAATTCCTGTTGAAACCGTGTGCATCACGGCAGGAAAAGCTGTCCTTTTGCCACAAGAACAGTGCTCCCCCCAACGCGGATATCGGTGATCTTCGCCGAATCGCGCCGCGCGGACAAAAACAAGTCGCTGGGCCGGCCTATTTCCAGGCCCTGGCGGAGGTGAATCCGCTCGCCCGAATGCACGATTCTGCGCTCAACCAGGTAAGCAATCGCGCAGCCCGCGGCGGAACCGGTTGCGGGGTCTTCTCCCCCATGGAACTGCATCCTCGCCCGCCACTGCGTGGGGACTTGGTTTTGGTCGGGCTGCCGTGCCAAAACGTAAAACCACCGCGCCCCTTGTCCACGCAGAAAACTCGCGGCCTCGTCGTGATTGACCTTCAGGCGGGCCAGTGCTTCCAGGCTGCGCAGCAACACAATTGCAAAGGGTGTTCCGGTGGAAACCACTTGCGGCGGCGCGGAGGGATCGAGGTCATCGGCCGGCAAGCCGATTAGGCCGGCCACGCCGGCGGAATCGAGCTCCGCGCAGAACTCCGGATCGCGCTGCGTCATCTCGCCGAAAATAGCTCCGGAGCTGCTGACATGCCCATCGAATCGAACCGGGACGCGCCCCACATTGAGCGCCAAGTGGATCGTATCCTCGCGCACAGAGTCGGGAGAGAAGATCTTCAGCATACTGGCGGTCCCGAGGGTGGGATGTCCTGCGAAGGGCAGCTCCTCCTGGGTAGTGAAGATACGCACGCGAATACCTTCTGCCTGTTCCACTGCAGCGGGCCTGCGCTCCACGAAGGTGGTCTCCGACAGATTGAACTCGCGGGCGATCGCCTGCATGCGCGCGGTGTCCAGTCCGATCGTGTTCGTCACCACCGCCAGCGGATTGCCGGCCAGGACCGTGTCGCTGAAAGCGTCAACGACGACATAATCAAGGGATCGCACGCTCTTGACTGCCTCCGGAAATAACTCTACTCTACGGGTAGTCGCCCTGTGGGAGCATGCGGAAATCCCGTGGACGGCAAGGATTCTATGGCTCAAATGCTCATTCCCGCCTGCTGTCGCTGTCATTGGAGCGTGGCGCGGGCGTGTCTGATGAGCTAGATTCTGGCACAGGATCAAGCTTGAACGACCCACCCGCTGAAGGAGCGTGGTGGGTTTTTTAGCTTCAGGGAACAGGGATCAGGGAACAGGCGGGATGGGACGATTGGCACAAGTCAAAGAACCCGCCCCGAATGCAATCTAGTCTGATTACGTTTCCCGTTCTTCAAGCACCGGTGGCGAAGTGGCTAACGCGCTGGTCTGCAAAACCAGTATTCGCGGGTTCAATTCCCGCCCGGTGCTCCAAGTTTCTAAGAGGTCCTTCACTCCGTTCAGGATTTCGCCTGCGGGCTCGGGCGCCCGCAAGACGGCTCAAGTTCAATTCCCGCCCGGTGCTCCATGATTGAGTGCAGAAAGCCAATGGCCGCGGTCCAATGGGTCGCGGCCATTGGCTCTCCTAGAGTGCATTTAGCCGATCACCAGGACGGGTGCGGGCGCGATCGAGGAAGATGCGCATACGCAAGGCTTCAGCGCGCTGGGCTGCCACCAGGCGCATCTGCCGCCGGACATGATCGGGGCTGGCCAGGTGCGGTACCTGTGCCTCGTCGCATTCGGCATCCCGCTCCAAGCGATTGATTCTCTCTTCGATGGTGCGGCGAAAGCGCGGACTGATCTCGAAGGATTCCGGGAGACTGAAGTCGTCGATCATGGCGGCACCTCCGCGTCAATCTTGCCCGCCGGACTAAGGCATGGAAATCATTTTTTGAAGAAATTCTTCTCAAGGATTTCCATCTCATGCCGATGCTAGCGAAGAGCCGCGGTGCGCGCCAGATTACGGGCTTGCAATGAAGCGCCGGGACTTCGGTAATCCGCGTGTATCGAAACTGGACAAACAGTTGTCAGTTCCCACCCTGTGGCCAGGAAAAAGCGACAGGGTGGGCACGGAGGATTTTGCCGATCCGCAGGTTTCGGCTGTGAACTGAGGACTGACAACTGAGAACTGGGATGACACCTGGGAACTCGGCGGCTGCTACTGTTCCGGCGCGGGCGCAAAGTAGCCCTTACGCACCTGCACCTTCAGCCCGTCTCCGTGGCATTCGAGCGACAGATGGCGGAACGTTCCGTCGAGCTTGGCATTGGTGGGGGTGTAGGTTGCCACGTACTGGGTGCGCAGTTCGTCTTCGATTTGGGCAAACGCCTCTTCGAGCTTCTTGCCGTTATTGCCGACGTTGATCAGCCGGCCTCCGGTCTCCTTCGACATCCGGTCCGCCGCCGAATAACCGTTGTAACCCCAACCTCCGTAGAAGCCAGTGTCGGCAATGAGGATGACGTAGATCATGGCGTTCGATTTCTGCGCCGCGGCAATGGCTTCGCTGATCTTGATGCGGCTGCCCTGGTCGTCGCCGTCAGTCAAGATGATCATGGCCTTGCGGCCCGACTCCTGATTGAGCTTCTCGTTGGCAGCGAGGTAAATGGCGTCATAGAGCAGGGTCCCTTTGGGATCGCCGATGGTGGGCACCGTCCCGCCGCCGGCTCCGGGAATACCTGCGGCCCCGTTGCCGCCGGCGGTGTTGATCTCCGCCTTGTTCATGGCCCGGGTCAGCATCCGTGGACTGTTGGTGAAATCCTGCAACAGGTCGACGTTCACGTCGAAGGACAGCAGAAAGGCTTCGTCTTTGGCTTTGAGCACGCGCTCCAGGAAGCGGCTGCCGGCCTCCTGTTCGAGGGGAAGCACGCGCTGTTGACTGCCCGAGGTGTCGAGCAAAATGCCCAGCGTCAAGGGAAGATTGTTTTCCGCAACAAAGCTCTTGAAGGTCTGCGGCTGCTTGTCTTCGAAGGCGGTGCAGTCGTTCTTGTTGAGATGGGGGACGAGGTTGCCGTTCTTGTCTTTGACGGTGAAGAAGAGGTCTACCAGGTTTACCTGCAGCTTGAAGGTCGCCACGGATTTGTCTTCTTCGGGAGCCGCAGGCGCATGACTGATGGGCGCGGCATCGGGCGAGGGCGCAAGTTGGGACCATCCGGCCCGGCAGGCGAGCGGAAGAAGCACGAACAGGACGGGGATGCAGCGGATGCGCATGTCTGACCCTTAGACGGTATCACTACCACGAAGCGAGCACATAGCGCCAGAGCGGATTAGGCCAAGGCGTGGCCAATTCGCGATCGGCCGGTGCCGTGGGGCAAACCTGCACGCTCCTGCCGCGTCTGATACTCTGACGGTTGGACGACGGATCCCAGGGCCGGAGAGCCCCAGGAGTACGGTTTGGTCTTCGTGCGCGCGCATGTTGCGCGGGCGGTGTGGAGGGTGATTTCTGGTGAAGCCTGGTTTTAGATTGACGGCGCTCACGGCGCTACTGAGCCTGAATCTGAGCCCCATGGGGCTGGCGCAGCAGCAGCCGTCCCCGGTTCCGGATGCACCGGCTCCCCAGCCGCAACAGAACCCTCCCCTGTCGGGAGTTGGCGGGCCCATCCGGCCCGGCGGCGGCGCCGGCACCGAGTCCCCGGCATCGAGTTCCTCCTCCGGCTCGGCGAATCAGCAACCCCCTGCACAGTCGGAGCAACCGCCCCCACCCGCCAGGGATGAGATTCAGACCGCTCCGCCAGAGGTGCCGCCTGCGGGTGAAGGATTCGACAAACTTCAGACCGTGTATCGCCTGAATGTGAACTTCGTCGAAGTCCCGGTCACGGTGAAGGACTCGAAGGGACAACTGGTAGCGGGCCTCACGTTCCGGGACTTCAAAGTGTTTGAGAACGACCAGCGCGAGCCGCTGCGCCTGTTTACTGTCGATCCGGCTCCACTATCGATCGTCTTTTTGATCGATCAGAGCGTGACCTCGGACGTAATGACCAAAGTGAACGACTCCCTGGGCGCCATACAGGGCGCTCTGACCCCCTATGACGAGGTCGCGGTCTTTACCTACAACAACGGCGCCCAGGACCGCTCCGGCGGCTTCACCGGCGCCCAGAGCGCACGCGTGCCATACGTGCTCTCGATGACCAAGGCGGCCGGCTCGGAAGATCTTGTGCCGGTCAACAGCGGCCCGTTAGCCGGGTGCAGCATCCGCCAGAATGGCAATTGCGTCGACCCCAACGTGCAACCGGGACGCTCGGCGGGAGACAGCAGCTTCATGACCATTCCCAAGGAGATCCACACCCTGAACGACGGGATCCTGGCCGCGGCCAAAGAGCTGTCCACCCGTCCCAAAGGCCGCCGCCGCATTATCTACGTGATTTCCGACGGTAAGGAGAACGGCTCCAAGGCCCCCTATCGCGACGTGCTGCGTTATCTCCAGACCAACCAGATCGCCGTGTACGGAACCCTGGTCGGCGACTCGGCCCGCTGGGGTGAGGGCTACATCAGTCGGGTCCATCTGCCATTCACCATGTACGACAACCTGCTGGCCAAGTACACCCTGGCGACGGGCGGATCGCTTGATTCCGAGCGCGGGCTGAACGGTATTGAACGCAGTTATGGGAAGATCGCCGAAGAGGCGCGGAATCAATACACCCTGGGCTACCTGAGCCACCAGCCGGTAATCGACAACAGGTTCCGCAAGATTGAAGTCCGGGTCGACCGGCCTAACGTCGAAGTGGTGGCCAAGAGCGGGTACTACCCCTCGGCTCAGGACGTGAAGTAGTTCCGCTGCCAAGCTCGAAACAAATGGCCTGTGCGTGCGCACAGGCCATTTTTATGGGTCGAGTCTACATCCGCGCCGACTCAGGCCGGCGGCTTTGTCTATCGCAACCCTAGGATTGCTTGGTCTCGGCGGGCGTGGAGGGCGGCGCTGTGGTGGAACTCTGCTGCGTCGGCGGCGTCGGTGCCGAGGGCTCGGTAATCCCCTTCAGTCCTTCCTTAAACCCTTTCAAACCCTCGCCCAGCCCCTTGCCGAGTTCGGGAAGCCGCTTGGCGCCAAACAGCAGAAATGCGACCACGGCCAGAACAATCAGGTGCCATGGTTGTAGTAGATCGCCCATCGATTCATCCTCCGCACACCGCGTGTGGGCGGCATGCTACCTTCAACAATTTCATTGTCGCACAGGCCTTACCGCCGCGGTGTGAGCTAACGCACTCGAAATCCGCACTGCACGCTGCCTGTTTCGCAAGCCAAGTCAATTGACCTGGGCCGGTTTCCCCAGCCGTTCGGTCACCATGGCGTAAAAGCTGCGCAAATCTTCCTCTTCTCCCACCGTCAGGCGCCGGTACACCTTCATGAGCGGAAACAAGCGGGAGCCGCGCACGTCTACGGCCGGCACGGCCACGGTTCCCCCCGGGTACTGAGTCATTTCCCAGCCTCCGGCGTAGCGCCTGCGCAAGACCTCACCCAGGTAGCTTCCCCACAACCGCACTTCGAAATCAAGATCGCGCTCCGGGCTTTCGCCGACCACCACCAGGATGTCATCGAGAGCGTCGATCGAATCCGCAGTGAAGTCCAGTTCGCGCCGGAAGTCCTTTCGTGCCAGTTCGACGGCGCCCTGGGCATACCCTTCCATCATCGCTCCCAGATCGGTAAACGCTGTGGATTCCAACCGGTTGCGCAGATCGCTCATAGCTCTCCAGAGTACATCGCCCGCGCCCTTCGATGGAGTACGAAATCGCTGCACCTCCGGATGTGGCAGACTGAAAGAAGGCTGTTGGAGGTCAATTCCCCGTGATGCGCATGATGTCGCCCGCCGTGGCTGCCGGACTGGCTCTGGTGGCTATCGTGGCCGGCGCCGCCACCCGCAATATCTACCCCGACCCCTCTCAGGCCAAGGCCGACCTTGCCACGGCGATAAAGACGGCTGCCCAGAGCCATAAGCGCGTCATTGTGGACTTCGGCGGCGACTGGTGCGGTGATTGCCAGGTATTGGATATTTACTTTCACAACGCCGAAAACCGTCCCCTCCTTGAATCCAACTTCATCCTCGTCCACATCAACATTGGACGCATGGACGAGAACCTGGATATCGCCGAACAGTACGGAATTCCGGTCACGCTGGGAGTACCGGCGCTGGCCGTACTGAACGACAGAGGCAAACTTCTCTATGGCCAGCGGAGCGGGGAGTTCAGGTCCATGCGCCGCATGGAATCGTCCGAGGTGACGAAGTTCCTGGTGCAGTGGCGGCCGCCTAAAGCGGGATGCTCGGTGATGGTGGTGAACTGCTGAGGAGCAGTTGTCAGTTCGCAGTTGTAAGTTTTCAGTTCGCGAAGACTGACGACTGAGAACTGAAAACTCAGCTACGGCTGGCTCAGCGGCGCCAGGTGCTTGGTGTTCGAGTAGGTGTACTGGATGCGATGAATGACCGTGATGGTCGAAAGCACAGCGAGCACCCAGAGCACCGGAGCCATGACGCCCCAGTGATTGAACAAGGCCCCGAGAATGATCAGCACGATGCGCTCCGGACGCTCCATGAAACCCACCTTGCACTGGCCGATGAGGGCCTCGGCGCGCGCGCGGGTGTAGCTCACCATTAGCGACGTGACCATGACAAACGCGGTCAGCACCACGTAGCGAAAGTGGTTGATGCGCGCGTAGTAGACCAGCAGGCCGAAGAACAGCACCACGTCGGAGTAGCGATCGATCACCGAGTCAAAGAAGGCGCCGAACACGGTGACCTGGTTGGTGCGGCGGGCTACGCGTCCGTCCACCATGTCGAAGATGCCGGCCCCGATGATGACCAGCCCCGCATAGAGAAACATGCGCCCCGCATTGGTGGCATTGGCGTGGCCGAACAGGAAGGCGGCGGCGATGTTGATGACCAGTCCGATAAACGTGAGGAAGTTGGGGGAGATGCGAGTCAGCGCCAGCCCGTGAACAATTCGATCAAGAAGCCAGCCGCATCCGCGGCCAAAGGCGCTGGTCCAGGTCATTCCCGTCTTTCCTTACCTTAGTTGCCGGAGCCGGACGCGGCTTCGCTGCCGGCGCCATTGGCTTCCGCTTCGTCATGGACCGTCGTCAACTTGAGAATTTCCAACTCGCGCTTTCCATTGGGAGTCACGATGACGGCTACGTCACCCACCTGCTTGCCGACCAGCCCGCGGCCAATCGGGGAGGTGGTCGAGATCAGTCCCTTGGTCACGTCGGACTCTTCGCTGGTCACCAGCCGGTACACAATTTCTTCATCCTTGGTTGAGTCGTAGACCACGACGGTGGAACCGAACCCCGCCTTGTCGCGCGGAATGTTGGCCAGGTTTACCAGCGAGAGCTCGGCCATGCGCCGCTTGAGCTGGCCGAGGCGGGCGTTGACAAAATCCTGGCGCTGCTTCGCCATATGGTACTCGGCGTTTTCCGACAGATCGCCCATGGCCACCGCCTTCTTGATCTCGGCAGGCAGTTCATGCGCCAATTCGTGCTCAAGCTCCGCGATTTGCTTTTGAAGCTGACTTTTGATGTGGTCGGGCATCCGTATTCCGTGGCGGCGAGTGGGATGGCTCTGTCCGCAAAAGGTGGAAGAACTAGAAACTTCATTATACGCGGAGAGAGGCGCAGAGATTTAGTCAGGGCGCCTGTTCACTGATCCCGGTTTTTTGATTGCTGTTCCCGGCTATCCAGAAACGACTGCAGGATCAGCGTGGCGGCAACCTGGTCGACCACGTGGCGGTGGTCCTGGCGGGGGTGGCCGGCTTCATACAGAATCTGGTGAGCCTCTCGGGTGGTCAGGCGCTCATCCCAGAGATGAATGGGGAGACGGGTCAATTCTCCCAGTTCGGTGGCCAAGGCCTGCGTCTTCTCCGCTTGCGGACTTGGCTCGCCCGAAAGGTGAACGGGATTTCCAACCACGATGGCGGCGACGCTGAACCGGCGCGCCAGGCGCGCCAGAGAGCGCACATCTTCGCGCGCATTCCGCCGCCGTATAAGGGTCAGAACCGGCTGCGCGGTCAGCCCCAGCTCGTCTGAGACGGCTACGCCTATGCGCTTCGAACCTACGTCGAGGCCGAGAAAACGGGGTTGGGGTACAGCTTCCAGCGATTGACTCCTTTGCCACCAGCTTAATGCGCAGTTCCGGGCGGATCGGACTCGCATCGACTGCTTTCCGGCGGGACAAGTCGCCGGAGAGAAGGACAGTTCTAATAGCGATCCGGCTATCACTTCTCCTAGTCAGCACCGGGCATCGCCGCCCGATACAATCTTGAAAGCGAAGAATCCCAAAGGGATTTTTTGCGTCTCTAAGAGATGCTAGAGGGGAATGCTGAGGAGAATGGCGCGCCGTAAACCGACATCTGCAAGAAGAAAGGGCTTCGGTGCCGCAAGTTTCTTCCTGGTGCTTCTGATTCTGGCCTTGGGCGCGGCGGGGGCGGCTGCCTGGTTGGTGTTGACACCCTACGGACCTCAAACGGAGACGATCGTGGAAGTGGCTCCCGGCTCTTCGACGGTTCGGATCGGCCGCCAATTGCAGGGGGCGGGCATCGTCCGCAGTGAGTACGCCTTTGACCTGGTGCGTTTCTGGAAACGGGGAACACTCAAGGCGGGAGCATATCGATTTGATCATCCGGTCCCGGCCAGCGAGGTTTACGACCGCATCCGGCGCGGAGACGTGTACACCATTGCCGTCACCGTGCCGGAAGGGGCCAGCATTTTTGACATCGCGGACCGCTTGCAACAGGCCGGCTTTGGCGAACGGCGGGCTTTTCTCGACATCGCAGTACAGGAGTCCTCTCTGATCGCCGACCTGGATCCCACCGCGAAGAGCCTGGAAGGCTATCTCTTCCCCGACACGTATCGCTTCGCTCCCCGAACCGCGCTTCCTGAAATTGCCGCGACGATGGTGAAACGCTTTCGTGGCGAGGCCGCGCAGCTGGGGTTATCGATCAACGTGCACCGGACCGTCACCCTGGCTTCGCTGGTTGAACGCGAAACGGCGATCGACGGGGAACGGCCGCTGGTAGCCAGCGTATTCGAGAACCGGCTGGACAAGAACATGCCCCTGATGACCGACCCTTCGGTGATCTATGGCCTGGAACTCCAGAACCAGTGGAGGGGGACGCTTTACGAATCCGACCTCAAGCGCGATACGCCCTATAACACCTACGTTCATGCGGGCCTGCCTCCCGGCCCGGTTGCGAATCCGGGTGCGAAGGCCCTGCGTGCGGCCATGGCGCCGGCGCAGACCGACTATCTCTACTTCGTGGCCGCCGGCGACAATCCGCAGGGCAAGTCTGTGTTCGCCACCACGCTCGAGGAACACAACCGCAACGTGGCCGGCTACCGCCAGGCGATGAAGAAGGCAGGTGGGCGGTGAGCGCGGGCAGTCGCCGCGCCGCGACTGCGGGCCTAGCCTTTCCGCTTCTTCTGCTGTCTGGCTGCTTGTTCAGCACGCGTAAACTCCCCGTCCCCCGCTATCCCGCCGTCACCCAGGACGCCACCGCGGCGGAACTGGTGGCTCGGATTAATCAGCGGTGGGATCTATTCCAAAGCCTCAATGCGACCGTGGAGATCCAGGCCAGCGTGACCAACACAAAAAAGGGTGTGGCCACGGACATCACCGCGATCCATGGACACATCCTGATGCGCAAGCCGGAGATGGTGCGAGTGCTGGGGCAAGTGCCGGTGCTTGGAACGCGTGCGTTCGATATGGCCAGCGACGGAAAGACCTTCACCCTGCTGATTCCCCCGAAAGGGACGGCTTACAAAGGGCCAAGCACGCTGACCAAGAAAAGTTCGAAGGGGCTGGAGAACATGCGGCCGGGCCTGTTTTTCGATGCCATGGCTGTGCGCGGCCTGGCGCCGGACGAGGAATACACCAGGGCAGCCGACACCGACACGGTCGAAGACGCTTCAAAGAAGCACCTCTTGATTATTCCGGAGTACATTCTCAGCGTAATGCAGGCCCAACCGGACAGCCACGAACTGAAGCTTACGCGAGTCATCCACTTTCACCGCGAAGACCTGCTGCCCTACCAGCAAGACCTCTACGACGAACAGAACAACTTGGAGACGCAGGTGTTCTATGGTCGCTACGTGGATTTCGGCGACCACAAATATCCGTCAACGGTGACCATCAAACGGCCACTCGAGGAGTACCAGGTAGTGTTAACGGTCGAGAAAGTCACAGTGAATATGCCGCTGAGCGACGACCAGTTCCAGATTAAGATTCCGGAAGGCACCAAGATTCAGACGGTGGAATAGAATCGATCCGGTGCGGGTAACCCCTAGACCGCCTCTGCCCTCATGTCGTCTACGGCCGCGATGGAGCAGATATGCAGGAGCCTCGAGTCAGCATTGAAGTAACCGGAAATCGAGACGTCTTCGCCCTCAAACGGCCAAGCCCGGCCGGTGGAGTCGAGTGCGAAGAGAGTTCCATCGAACTCGCGCAACGCAAACCGGCCTCCGTCGCGGACGACCGTACCGCAGAAGTTGGACACTGGGGGAAGTTCGGGGATGGATGAGGCTTTTGACATCTTGGTCGGTGGTGCCGGCGCTGGTTCAACCGCCTTCCGTACCTCCCAATTCTTCTCTGAGCGAGTAGTGGTCGAGGGAGTAGTGGTCCGTCGCGCGCCAGTAAATACACTTGACAACGAAGACCCCAGAGAAAGACAACGCTTCACCATTTCCTTCACAAGATCGATCTCTCCAGGGACCATGGCGGCTCCACAAGGCACGCAAACGCCTTTTAGGCCATCGTGTTGCAATTAAATGACCAAAGTGAACGGTTGAAAATACGCTATTTATTAAGTCGAGGGTAGGTCGAACCGGGTAGAAAATACGCGCGGGCAGGGAAAAAATGCGCGCCCCAGGCTGCTAACCGGGGACGGGCCG
>Ga0207095_10033_pt2 | contig 40032 bp, 35 predicted proteins | sample Alteio_BWMinHeat_88_FD_153529 | JGI IMG/M metagenome (GOLD analysis project Ga0207095, IMG submission 153529) | Enriched cells from forest soil in Barre Woods Harvard Forest LTER site, Petersham, Massachusetts, United States -... | ecosystem: Environmental > Terrestrial > Soil > Temperate forest >... | reverse complement strand
AGGGTTTATGCGCCCCATTTCGAATAGTCTAAACTGAAATTTGCCAATTTTACTGTCGAGAGGATAAACCATGAAATTAATAAATCGCGAGATTTTTTTCTTTTTTATCTTGCTTTTTGCTATGAGTACCATTTCCTGTCAAGGAGGGCATCAAGCCATGTCTACTTCTATGTCCCATGAACAAAAGGCCGAACAACCGACTGAACGTCCGGTAGTCGATATTGTGACATCCCTTGGAACGATTAAGGTGGAACTCAATCCTGAAAAAGCGCCGATTAGTGTTAACAATTTTCTTGTTTACGCGCATGAAAAGTTTTACGATGGTACGATTTTTCACCGAGTGATTCCGGGTTTCATGGTTCAAGGGGGTGGGTTCGAACCGGGAATGTCGGAAAAGCACGCCGATCATCCTGCAATCAAGAATGAAGCCGGCAACGGTTTAACCAATGATGAAGGAACGATTGCGATGGCCAGAACCAATGTGGTTGATAGCGCCACCGCTCAGTTTTTCATCAATGTGGCCAACAACACGTTTCTCAATCATCGAGATGATTCTCCTCAAGGCTACGGTTACGCAGTGTTTGGAAAGGTGATCGAAGGGCTGGACACGGTCCACAAGATTGAACGTGTTCAAACTCAGAGCATGGGGCCTTTTGAGAATGTTCCGGTTGAAGCGGTGACAATCCAATCGATTCATGAGGAACACTAAGGCCGCGGCCACCTCGCGTTAAGCTAGATCAAGGAGCAATGTTTCATGATTAAACCCACAACACGCCGGGGCGTTAATCCCTATTTTGAAAGGTATACAGCCCAAGACACCGCATATCTTGAGGGGCTGCATACGCTATACAAAGAAAGCAAGGCTGTTTCATCGACCAGACCCAAAGGTCTTGTTCAAAAGAGCTGTCGTGTAGCGGCGGGTACTGCATCCAGCTTATTCCTGGGAGGACTCGCTGGCGGAATACCAGGCTTTCTTAGTGCGATTCCATCCCCAGCCGGCCCTGGTCTCTACTTGCTCGGTTCGGGTCTTCTCTGCGGTCTAATATTTCTCTCTCAGAACAACCAAGCCAGGGTAACCGAAGAACAAGCGCTGCTTGCAGGGACGGCTTTTCTTTGGAGTGCCGGTTTTTGGATCGGGCCACAAGTCGGCCTTGTGGGATGTGGACTTGGTGCTATATCAGGGTTAATGCACGGAATTGCTACAACCCAAGATCGAGGTTAAGCAGGTCTATTTGACGCCGAAAGCAGAGGCTTTAGCAAGAATGGTCGTACTTTTAATCTTGTTTTTCTTGAACGTATCGACCATGATTTTCCGGATTTTGTCGACATTCTTTGAGGTAAAGGCCAGTACCGATGGACCTGATCCGCTGATGGCGACACCGAGTCCACCCATCTCATGCACTTGTTCCCGAATCTGTTCATAACCAGGGACAAGCTTACCGCGATAGGGCTCATGCAGGCGATCCTCGCAAGCGGCTTTCAGAAAATCATACTTTTTCGAAACCATCGATGCAGAAAGAAGGCAAGCTCTTCCCAAAGTGAAAACCACGTCTTCTTTTGACCAAACCGCAGGGAGAATGTTTCGAGCGCGAATGGTGTACACTTCAAAATCGGGAATTCCAAGAATCACTTTGAGGTTTGAAGGTGGGGCAAAACTGAGGGCTTTGGCATCTCCATTTTCGCGCCAGGAAATCGTAAATCCACCAAAAATGGCGGCGGCTACGTTATCGGGGTGTCCTTCAAGGTGACTTGCGAAATTAAACAATTCTTCTCGTTTGAACGGGCGTCCGAGCAACTCATTGGCTCCATATAAACTACCGACGATGGCTGCTGAACTGGAACCAAGACCTTTCGTGAGGGGAATGGCGTTTTTAGCTTTGATATGAATGCCGCTGAATGGTTTACCAGCTTGGCGGAAGAGATGTTGAACCACTTTGACCATGAGGTTGTTTTCATCGGTGGCTAATTCTTTTTCCCCTTCCCCCTTAACCGACACTTGCACTGTGTCAGCCAGTTTCATTTCAATTTCGTCATAGATGCCTAGCGCAAGGGCAAGGCAATCGAATCCGGGACCTAAATTGGCGCTCGTGGCAGGTACTTTGAACTTTACTGTGCGGTTGTTTTTAGCCAAAAATCACATCCTCGACTTCATCTAAAGAGAGTGTGCGTAATGACTTTTCCTTAAAAAGTGAAAGGGCTGTATCGGGATCTTTTAACCCATGACCGGTCAAAACACACACGATTTGTTCATCTTTGTGGAAAGGGACTTCCCTCATCAAGGAGAAAATTCCTGCAATCGAGGCTGCTGAAGCGGGTTCCACGAACACCCCTTCCTCCTTAGCAAGGAACTGGTAGGCCTCCAGAATCTCCGGGTCGCTCACCGCATGAATTCGGCCATGGGATTGGGCTAAAGCTTGTTTTGCCCCCTCCCAGCTCGCTGGATTTCCAATTCGAATGGCGGTAGCAACCGTTTTTGGCTCGGAGACCGTTTTCCCAAGGACAATGGGGGCCGCTCCTTCGGCCTGGAATCCGAGCATGCGGGGAAGCCCCATTTTCAGCCTCGCATCAAGCTCGGTAAAGCCTTTCCAATAGGCGGTAATGTTCCCCGCGTTTCCCACAGGAAGGGCTAGGTAATCCGGAACTTTCCCAAGCGCATTCACCACCTCAAAAGCGGCTGTTTTTTGCCCTTCAATCCGATAAGGATTGACCGAGTTTACTAAGGCAATTGGATGCTCCTCAGCCAACCGGCGCACAAGGGTCAAGGCTTCATCGAAGTTTCCGCTAATCGGAAGAACCTTGGCCCCATGGATCAAAGCCTGGGAAAGCTTTCCGAGTGCGACATTGCCTGACGGGATAACAACGAAACATTGAATGCCTGCTCGGCTCGCATACGCGGCGGCTGAGGCTGACGTGTTTCCTGTCGAAGCGCACAACACCGATTTCTTCCCCTCTTCAACCGCTTTGGCAACAGCAAGCACCATGCCTCGGTCCTTGAATGAACCGGTTGGATTAAGTCCTTCAAGCTTCAGGTAGACTTTTGCCCCTACTTTTTCGGAGATTTTCGGAGCATAGAGTAGGGGAGTGTTCCCTTCAAGAAGGGTGAGTTTTGGGGTTTTTGAGGTGATGGGGAGATATGCTTTAAATCCTTCAAGAACTCCTGGCCATGGAATTTCCGTTTTGGTCATGATTCAACCCGAAAGATGGCAGAGATTTCTTTAACCGATGGGAGTTTCCGAACTCGAAGAAGAGCCCGTTGCAAAGAACCTTCGCGGACCGTATGGGTTAAAAAAAGAATATCGGTTAAGCGCGCGGTGTTTTCACGTTGCAACACAGCAGAAAAGCTTGCTTCTTCCTCGGCAAAAACTTGAGCAATCGAAGCGAGAGTTCCAGGGCGGTCTTCTACTTGAATGCGGAGATAAAACCGTGAGAGCAACGACTCAGGCGAACGAAGAGAAATCGGATTATCAAGCTTTGGAATTGATTTTCCGCTGGTTCCCAGAACAATATTTTTAGCTGCATGTACCACGTCTGACACAATCGCGGTCGAGGTGGGAACGCCTCCAGCCCCTTGGCCATAAAACATGATATCCCCTAAGCGTTCCCCACGCACTAAAATCGCGTTGTAAGGCCCTTCGACATTGTAGAGTGGGTGATTGGGAGGAATAAGGGTCGGGGCAACCAGGAGAGACAAGCCATCCTTTTCGCACTGTGCTTTGGCGATAAGCTTAATCCGATATCCAAGCTCTTTGGCATGCAGAATGTCGAGAGAAGAAATCCCTTGGATTCCTTCATGCAGTACCTCTTCTCCTTTGGCATAGTGTCCGAAAGCCAAAGAAGCCAAGATCGCTATTTTATAAGCCGCATCCATCCCGGTAACATCAAAGGTTGGGTCAGGTTCGGCGTACCCAAGTTTTTGCGCCTCTTTTAAGGCTTCCTCATAGGTTTTTCCTTCATGCGTCATCTGCGATAAAATAAAATTGGTGGTTCCGTTCACGATTCCCACAATTTGAAGGATCCGATCGGTGGCCATCGATTCTTGGAGAGGACGCAAAATGGGAATGGCACCCGCCACACTTGCCTCAAAGAAAAGATCCGCGTTGTGCTTGGAAGCCAACATGAGGAGCTTCTCTCCATGAGTGGCCATGACCCCCTTGTTAGCTGTCACAACGCTTTTCCCGTGTTCTAACGCTTTTTCGATGTGGGCAGCGGCAGGTTGCAACCCCCCGAGCACCTCGATGACAAGCTTGATTTCCGGGTCTTCTAAAATTTCATTGGCCTGGGTGACAAAGAGCTCGCGGGGTGGTTTGGCCTGTCGAGCTTTATCCGGATTTCTGACCAGGATACGCTTGATTCGGTAAGTGAAACCCGTTTTTTCCGACAAAGCATCTCCCTTTTCGGTTAATGCATGATACACTTGGCTTCCAACAGTACCAAGGCCAAGAAGACCGATGACGATTTCTCGTTTATCTTTCATGAGCAGTTTCCGCACGGAGCATTTTTTTATCGAATTTCCCTTTTAATGGATAGCCAAGGGCTTCTCGATGAGCCACGTACATCTTAGCACATTGGAACGCCATTTTTCGAATGCGCAAAAGATTACTGGTTCGCTCGGTGACACCCAGGGCGCCTCGTGCTTCCAACACATTAAACGTATGAGAGCATTTTAAGAGATAATCATAAGCTGGGAAAATCAGTCCTTTATCCAAAAGGGTCTTCGCCTCCAACTCGTACAACTCAAAGAATTTCCACAAGGTTTCGGTGTTGGCTGATTCAAAGTTAAACTTGCAAAATTGAATTTCGCTTTCGCGAAGAACATCCCCATACGTGACCCCTGGGGCCCATTCAATTTGAAGAAAATTGTCCACTTTCTGGAGATACATAGCAATTCGCTCAATTCCGTACGTAATTTCCACAGGGATCGGGTTCACTTCAATTCCACCCACTTGTTGGAAGTAGGTGAATTGCGTGATCTCCATCCCGTCAAGCCAAACTTCCCAACCGACTCCCCAGGCTCCAAGGGAGGGGGATTCCCAATCATCTTCCACAAATCGAACATCGTGTCGGCGGAGGTTAACGCCGAGTGCTTCCAGGCTCTTCAAGTAGAGATCTTGAACATCGGGTGGTCCTGGTTTCAAGATGACTTGATATTGATAATAGTGCTGCCAGCGATTTGGATTCTCTGTGTAGCGGCCATCCGTAGGGCGAGTCGATGGTTCAACATAAGCCACCCACCAAGGCTCCGGCCCGAGGGAGCGGAAGAATGTGGCGGGATTCATGGTCCCAGCCCCAACTTCGGTGTGATACGGTTGCCAGATCAGGCAGCCGAGCTCTCCCCAATACTTCTCCAAGCCCATGATGATTTCTTGAAAGGTCATTCGCTTGACGACTTAAACCAGGGCTTTGACTTGTTGGCGCATGTGTTCAATCATTTCGGGAATCGTGTCAGCCACATGGACCCCAACCTTACGAAGGGCATCCACTTTCGCTTGCGCCGTCCCTTCATTTCCGGAAATAATCGCCCCAGCATGCCCCATTCGCTTGCCGGGTGGAGCGGTGCGCCCGGCAATGAAGCCGACGACTGGAACGCTCAGTGTTGGGATCACATCTGCGGCTTCTTCTTCGTCACTTCCCCCGATTTCGCCGAGCATGAAAATTCCTTTGGTGTCCGGATCATCTTTAAACAAGCGAAGGGCTTCACTGAATCGGAGGCCGATGATTGGGTCACCCCCAAGACCGATGCAGGTTGTCTCTCCAAGGTCGCTTTGTGTCAGAGCATTGACCACTTCGTAAGTTAAGGTTCCACTTCGCGAGATGACACCAATGTGGCCACGCTTGAAAATTTTCCCTGGAATAATGCCAAGCTTGGCTTCTCCTGCCGTGGTGATTCCAGGACAATTGGGGCCGATTAATATGGCGTTCTTTCTTTTGACTGCATGATACGCCTTAATCATATCTTGAATGGGAATCCCTTCGGTAATGCAAACGATCAGTTTAATCCCCGCATCCAGGGCTTCCAGAATGCCATCTGCAGCATAGGGAGCTGGAACGAAGATCACGGTAGCATCAACAGGGGTTTGTCTCACGGCCTCTCGGACCGAATTAAAGACAGGAAGACCAAGTGCTTCGGTTCCCCCTTTGCCAGGAGTTACACCTCCGACGACCTTGGTTCCATAATCGAGCATCTGTTTGGCATGAAACTGACCTTCACGGCCGGTAAAGCCTTGAACAAGAACTCGAGTTTCTTTATTGACTAAAATGCCCACGTCAATCCCCTTTCAACTTTCCTTAACTTTGCCTGAAACGGTTTTTTGTTCGTTAAGAAGCCGTTTTCTACCTCCATGGAGATAAGTAAAGCATCCAAAAAACCACGACACCGGTCACTGAGACGTAAAGCCAGATGGGGAGGGTAACCCTTGCGATCCGCTGGTGTTTCACAAAATTTCCCTTGAATGCATAGGTCAAGGTCGTGATCGCGAGGAACGGGACGAGCCCAGCCAATATCGTGTGTGAAATGAGAATGCTAAAATATGCAGGACGGATAAAGCCTTGACCCTTGAATCGGACGTTTCCGACGTGGTAGTGATAAACAAGGTATGAGGTGAGGAAGACCATTGAGATGACAAACGCTGCAATCATGCAAATCTTGTGGCCAAGGATCTTTTTTTTTCGTATGAAGCTGTAGCCGGTTACGAGTAAAATAGCGCTGGTTCCATTTAATGTGGCATTGAGTATTGGAAGATCACGAATTTCAAGCATCACAATTGGCCAGAGCTTAGAAGCTTGCTTCCTAGGTAAACCTCCACTTTTGAATTTCCATAACCACTCACCATCAACTCGATCTTTTCTCTTCCGTGATGCACCCCTCGGTAAGCAAGGTTCGTGGAGGTTTCATCGGTAACCCAAACGCTCACTTCTTCCTCACCTTCAAAGGGAGGGAGAGAAATGGTGATGTAGCTTTGCTTAAACGGCAAAGTTTCTCGCTGATTTCCTGCGCTGACAACCAAGCTGACCATGTCCCCTTCGTGGACCTTGGCGGATGGCGTAGGGTTTTGCGTGAGAATTTCCCCTGCCGGCCGGTTTGGGTCAAGTTTCCATGCCACTTGACCTGTACGAAGTTTGGCATCTTGCAAAGCCGTTTTGGCTTCAGTTAAATCATCGCCAACCAGTTTGGGCATGGTGATTTCTGGGGGTGCCCCAACCGACACGCTTAAATCAACGGCGGAATTCAGTTGGGCTTCTTTTCCGGCAATCGGGGTTTGATCCACCACCACGTTCTTCTTCGCCACAAGATGGGTCACGTATTGAATGTTGCCACCTTTCAGGCGGCTGTTTTCAAGTTGGATCATGGCTTCTCGCAAATCCAAACCACGCAAGTCGGGAACCTGGGTCATTTCTGGGCCACTTGAAACCACCACTTGGACAGGCCGCCCTTTTTTAACCCGCATTCCTGCATCAGGATCTTGACTCACCACGCTATCTTTAGGGATGGTCGGGTTGTATTCGGAGCGAGAAACAAAAAAGGCCAATCCATTTTTTTCCAACATTTCTTTTGCTTCGCGCACCGTTTTTGCCTGAACATCCGGGACAACGGTATCCCCGCGCTCTCCAATGCCAAGAACATTGTTGTACACGTTGATGAAAACCCAGATTCCGACCACCACCAAAACCACACTCAAGAGGAGCTTCACGATGGATGTACGCATCAACGCCCTTCTTTCATGACAAATCGCCGCAATTGACCGCACGCGGCACTGATGTCTTGACCCCGCTCTTGCCTCACGGTGGTGGGAATGCCGTGTTCTTCCAAGATGGCAACAAAAGCGTTAACCTTCTTTGATGAAGGAGCCCGATGCGGATACTCGTCCATCGGGTTTAAGGGGATTAAGTTCACATGACACCGCATCCCTTTTAGCACTTTGGCCAGTTCATGGGCCAGGGATGGGGAATCATTGATCTCATTAATCAGGGTGTATTCAAAGGTCATTCGTCGTTTGATTTTCGATTGATAGTACGCACAAGCCTCCAAAAGTTCTGCAATTTTATATTTCTTGTTGATCGGCATCAATTTTTCTCGTATGGAATCATTGGGTGCATGCAGGGAAACGGCCAAACGGATCGGATGCCCTTCATCAGCTAACCGCTTAATCATGGGGACAAGGCCCACGGTTGAAAGGGTGATGTGCCGCATCCCGATGCCAAGACCCATGGAGTGATGCAGGATACGAATGGCCTTCAAGACATTGTCGTAATTGTTCAAGGGCTCACCGGTCCCCATGAAGACCAGATTCGAGATGCGATCTTTTTGCTTTTTCTGGATTTGGATCACTTGGTCAACAATTTCCCAGGTGTCCAAGTTTCGCTTCCAGCCCAAGACCCCTGAAGCGCAAAACACGCAGCCATAAGCACATCCGGCTTGGGTTGAAAGACAAACAGTTAGGCGATTGTCAAAGTACATGAGTACGGTCTCAACCCCTTCACCGTCAGGGAGTTTGAAGAGGTATTTCACCGTATCGCATTCTTCGGAGCGCTGAGTCCGATCAATTGGGAGGTTTAGAATGGGCCAAGTTTTCGAGAAAGTTTCGCGTGTTTTTTTGCTGAGATTGGTCATTTCATCATAATTGGCAACCCACTTTTGATGGATCCAGGAAAAAAGTTGTTTTCCACGGTAAGTCGGTTCCCCCTCGGCCTTAACCAGGCTTTCCAACTCGGAGAGTTCTAATCCCTTGATGTTCATGTTTTCTTGGTCAATCGGGCCATAAAGAATCCATCCAGCTCATGCTCGTGTGGAAAAGTCTCTACAAATAATTCTGGCTGTCCCTGCTTTTGCTTTAGCTTTTCTGACATCGTCTTAGGTAAATAAGGGAACGGATCCTCCAAAACACATTCGTGGTGCGATTCGAGAAACCGCTCGAGGACCTCTTGATTCTCTTCGCGTTCCAGGGAGCAAGTGGAGTAGACAAGGCGTCCACCCGGTTTAAGAAGCTTGACGGCTCCGTTAAGAAGCTCTAATTGTGTTTTAGCAAGGTGTGGCAAATCAGCTGCGGCTTTTTGCCAACGCGCATCCACTCTTTTTCGAAACACGCCGGTTCCGCTGCAAGGGGCATCCACCAAGATTGCATCCGCTGGTTTCAATTCGTCTCCTCGAATCTTGGTTCCATCCAGCTGGTTCGGCAGGATCGAATGAAAACCAAGACGGCGACGGTTTTCTTCAATTTTTTTCAATCGATCCGGATCGACATCAACCGCATAGATTTCTGCTCGATCGCCTACCTTTGCAGCAATCTGGCATGCCTTACCGCCAGGGGCAGAGCAAAGATCGAGGATCACTTCTCCAGGTTTAGGGTCGAGGAGATAAACAGGAAGTGCGGCTGCAACCCCTTGAACCCAAAATAACCCTTCCTTGAATCCTGGAAGGGATTCAATGGAACCTCCTGATTCGAAACTCAGCGCTTCTTCGAGAAAGGTCGGGCTTACTTCGATTTGATGTTCAGCGAACATTTCTCGGACTTCTTCTGGGGTCATGCGAAGGGGATTCACTTGAAGGTCGATTAACGGAGGCTTATTATTCCATTCGAGTAATCGAATCAATCCTTCCTTGCCGAAACGAGGGAGCCAGCGGTCGATGAACCATCGAGGATGAGAGTATGAAACCGACAAAACTTCGATTTCGTCCTGTGGAAGCTCAATCGCTGGTCCTTCAGCCCAGCGCCTAAGGACTCCGTTGACGAGCCCAACAGTCCCAGGATGTCCGTGCAGTTTGGCCAACTCGACCATGAGGTGCACGGTGACCGGTTTTGGAATGACAGCAAATTCCAATTGATACCCTCCAACGCGCAGAAGGTTTCGAATGGAAGAAGGGAGCGACTCCAAAGGGTGATCCAGGATTTGGCTTAACTTGTAATCAAGAAAAAGTTTGTAGCGGGTGGTTCCCTTCAAGAGCTCCGTGAAAAAGGGACGATTCTTTTTGGGGAGAAGTCGAATCGATTCTTCGGCAGCTTTCTCAAATTTGTTTTCGCCTGACTCCCAAGAGACCAATGTTCGTAAGACAAGATCTCGAACATCAATCGTGGAAGCTTTGGTTTTCTTGGAGGCGATAACCATTCACTAGGTCCTTCCCAGTCATGACCTTCCGATTTTCTGGTTGGACAAACAACAGAAGAAGAGCTCTTTCGCCTGTTCCAACGACAGGCCCTTCTTTTTCAAGCCGAAGGAGCGAACCAGGCAAACCTTCTCCAGGGACAACTTGAGCCTTAAAAATCTTTGCGACCCCACCTGGGAAATGGGTTCGCGCTCCCGGTGTGGGAGCTAATCCTCGGATTTGATTGGTGATGTCAGATGCTCGATGGCTCCAACCAATCCAGGTTTCTTCATCCTGAATCTTTGGAGCGTAGGTTGCTTGGGTCCCGTCTTGAGGAGTGGCCACGATCTTCTTTTGAAGCAAGGATGGAATCGCGCTCGAAATGAGGGAAGCGCCACGGTGGGCAAGCCTTTCAAGAAGCGTCCCTGCATTGTCATCCAGGTCGATCGCGTGCCGTTCTTGGAAGAGAATATCCCCAGCATCCCATTGTTCTGACACAGTGGCCAGAGTAAGCCCTGTTTCGGTTTCACCCGCCATCAAAGCCCGCTGGACTGGCGCGGCTCCACGGTAGTGGGGGAGTAGGGAAGGGTGGAGGTTAACGCAGCCAATCGAGGGTAGTGTAAGAAGTTCTTTTGGGATGTATCCGCCATAAGCGATGCTGACAATAAGATCGGGTTTCCATTCTTTAAATTTTGAAACGACAGCGGCTTCTCGGAGGGTTTCAAGGGGCCATATTTCTAAGCCGAGCGAGGTTGCCTTTTCTCGAATCGGAGTTCCAAGAAGCTCATGACCTCGTTTCCTCGGTTTATCGGGTTTGGTGACAACCAAAGGAGAAAAACCAAGTTCCACCAAAGCCTGCAGCGAGGGGACAGCAAAGGAACTTGAACCGAGAAAGATAAGTTTGTTCAACTTAAAACGGTTTGGGATTCCTCTCTTTGAGTTCTTGCTTCTTCCGGATTAAGTTCCCTAAGGTTTTTAGCTTTATCCACAAAGAGGATTCCATTTAAGTGATCAATCTCGTGCTGGAAGCAACGACTTAGAAGCGCGGTGACTTCATATTTTTTCCAAATTCCTTCGACCGTCTGTGCTTTAACAATCACTTTTTCCGCTCGTTCCACATCACCATAAAGATTCGGGAAGCTCAGGCATCCTTCAAGGCCAACTTGTGTTCCTTCTTGATGCGTGATCTTCGGATTGATCAAAACGTGAAGCCCACCGAATTCCTCTCCACAATCTGCCACCAAGATCCGTTTCGAAGCTCCGACTTGTGGAGCCGCTAGCCCGACCCCCGAGGCTTCATACATCGTGTCGACCATGTCTTCGATCAGTTGACGAGTCAATGGATCAAGTGGCAGCTTCACGGCTTTTGCTTTCTTCCGCAAAACAGGGTCTTCAGCTTTTCGAACGTCTCGTACCATGCGATTCTACTCCTTCTTTTTCCCTTCCCAATCAAGCTGCACATCGGTTGTAACCCCATAAACACCACTTGAATTAATCCAATAATCCTCTTCCTTCACGACTTGGCCTGCCGTTAAAGTCCCCACCGTGTAAGATTTTTGCGTCATCGGCTTTCCGTAGCCATCCAGATAGCGTAGGACAGCCGTAACTCCCTTCACATCCTTCTTGCTGATGTTGGTTACAGTAAAGGAAACCCAAATTTCATTGGTGTTGGTCTGCACAGTCTGGTGTGGTCCATCCACTTTTAAGGGGACTTCTTTTTTTTCTGGAGGGGTGTCCGACTTTTTTGAATCTTTGTTATTGTCCTTAGAATCTTTGGTGGTTGATTCCCCGGATTTATCTTCTTCAGATGGTGTGTTAATCAAGGTCGACATGGAGCGATCGCTAATGTCAGCAATTTCGGTCTCAGGATTGTATTGGTAAGTGTAGCCTGTGGCTTGGGCAAGGGCGGGAAGAGCAACCCAGGTTTTCCCGTGTTGAATAAGGACCCCTTTCATGATCGGCTTTCCATTGATGTAAAGGACTGCTTTGGGTGATTCCGAAGGGCAAAGTGTTCCGGTGTACCTGTAGGAGGCCCCACAAAACATTCTCCCTTGCGACTCCAGCCTTAAACGAAGTGCTGGGAAGATATCGGAAACCACCGCGTAAACGGTATCTTTGTAGATTAAGATTGGCTTGGGGTATGGTTTGTTATGCACATACAAAGCCGTTTCTGCCAAGAGTGGAATCGAGAGTAAAACAAGAAAAAAGAGTGAGAGGACCAGAACCCCAAAACGTCGCTTCATCATTTGATCTCCTTCTCTATTTTGTGGCGTGCACTGTACTGTTCCCAATAGAGTTTAATTCAGGAGGTAATTCCCAAATCCCTGCGCTCTCGATCTAAGCCATCGACTTGACGTGACGAGCAAATTCTTCAACAGGAACCTGGCTGATGCTGTTGATAAAGAGCATCACCATGTTGGGATCAAACAAGGTGCCTGCTTCCTTTTTCAATTCTTGGACAGCCCGTTCAATTGACACACGGCCTAACTGAGGACCATTGACTGAGATATCATCAAAGGCATTCGCGATTGCGAGAACTCTTGATTCGATTGGAATCTCATTTCCCTTCAGCCCATCCGGAAAGCCCTTGCCGTCAAAGCGCTCATAAAAATGATAAAGAATGGGGAGAATTGGAAACTGATTCGACAAAGGCTCGAGAATTTTGAGCTCAAGCTTTAAGGGCTGAACAATTTGTTTCCAATCGTCGGCGGTTAGACCTTCGGGCTTCCGGTACAGGGATTCAAAATGTCCCATCTTGCCAATGTCGTGTAACAGTGCTGCCGAGCGAAGGGTTTCAAGTTCTTCGGGGGATAAGTTGCATGCCTTTCCAATCATGAGCGCGTAGCTCGCAACCCTTTCGCTATGTCCCTTGTTTGTGGGATGATAATATTCAACCGCACGCACCAAAGAACGGATGGCATCCAGATAAAGTTTTCCGATTTGGTCTGAAAGAAGTGAATTGTCAATACCAATCGCAAGTTGATTCGCCATGGTGATGAATGAATTCACCGGTTCTCCTCGCAATTGTTCGGGATAATCGGTGGCGGCCCAAATAACCCCAATCACTTTTCCCTTGGTGCGGAGTGGAACACCCAAGAAACAAAGTCGGCGAATCATGGTTTCAAATTTGGCGGCATCTTCGCACGCGGCGAGATCCCCAACGTACAACGGTTTCCCCAAGTCAGCCACACGCGTGCAGATCCCTTCATTCGATTCCAAGATCCGCTCAGGGGTGGTGCACATGACCCCATGGCAAGCCTGTAGCGTCAGCTTGCCGGTGTGGTCTCGCAAGAGTATGCCGGCGGCTTCCACTTGAAGCACTTCCTCAATCATCTGAATGGCTGCTTTGAGAAGCTCATCGACTGACAGGTTGCCTGTGTGAAGTGAACTGACCTGGCTTATGATTTTGATTTCATCAATTTTCGATTCGAGAATGGCTTCGGTTTTTCGTGATTGGCTCATCACGATAAGCATCACCATGCCAAAGACCACCGTGCATGGGGCAAAAGCGTCCACGAGTATGCCTAAGAATGTGAAAGCCAAGAACCCGATAAACGGAATGCCAAGAAGAATTCCGAGCGACCAAGGAAGAAAGCGCTTCCAGGAATATCGAGGAAAACTTGCACCAAGACCGACACCAAGACAAAGAAGGAAGAAGAATTGAAGCACTGGATTAAGTGGTGCGATAAAATCCCGCTCAAGAAGCCCTCTTAAGATCTCGGCATGAATCTCAAGTCCTGGCATGGCACCCAAAGGAGTAATCTTGATGTCATTTCCAACCGGAGAAACAACACCCACTAAGACAATCTTATCTCGGAAGAATGTGGGTGAATTGAATTTAGGATCAAGGATGGCTTCTACCGGGATGGTTTGAAATCGTGGTTCTTTGTAGTTGATCCAAAGCGACCCCGTTCGGTCAAGAGGAACCGTGTCGTGATCGATTGTCAAACGCCTCGTTTGAAATGAAACAGCTTGTGCGGAGGTTTGATTGTTGAGGAGATAAGCCTGCAAAGCTAGAGAAGGGTAGCTCTTTCCATTATAATGGGCCAAGAGAAGGGACCGACGGACCCCCAAAGCCCCTGTTTGGACATTGACAAATCCTTGGAGAGATTTGGCTGCCAGAGTAGGGGAGGGGAATTCAACCCGCAAAGGTGATTCGAGCACACTGATTTTCCCTGCTTCCTTGTATTCAAACCAAAGCGGAAGAATGACATTGGGTTTGTTTAGCGCCGCTGCAAATTGAGCATCCTCAGCGCTTGGAGTGGAAAAGTCAATATCAAACGCAACCACCTTGGCTTTCCCCTGCTCAAGTTTGTCAATAAGGGTTCCCCATACGGATCGTTTCCATGGCCAGGAGCCAATCTTGTCGATTGAATCGGTGGTGACAGGGACAAGGACAATGTTGCTTTCCCGTCCCCTTTCAAGATGCAAGGTCCTTCGCAACATGAAGAACCCTTTCATCCAGTAAGCATCGGCCAGATCAAAAACACGAAGTTCTTGCAAAGTAAACGTAAGAAGTGCGACGAGAAGACCGACAATGATCCAAGATTTTCGGATGTTTGATAAAGCGGGATGAAGCTGAGTGAGCAGTGGCATTATCCTTTGGAACACGCCAGCGTGTTGGAACTTTCATCTTCAAAGTCAATGCCAGACTTGTGTAGCCTTGTAAAAAAACGGAATGGGGTTTCCACCTCATTTTTCATGGCTTTGAAGGAAGAAGACCAATCACCTGACTCATGAGAATGGAAGAAGACCCACAAGGTAACCTCGCTCCCTGGGGTAACCGTTACCTTTTGGCCATCGGGGAGCTGCAAGAGACAATAAGCCTGCAGATCGGTTCTTACGGTGTCTCCTTCTTTGAGGGTTGCATTCAGCGTTATCGGTGCAATGAAGCCGCCATGCACCAGGACAACCTTTCCGTGGACTTCCAGCACTCGGGCTGTGGAGGAATAAACGTAGGCTTGCTCACTCCAGGCAATTCCTAGAGTTAGCATGAGCGCCACGCATGAAACCTTAATGAACTGTTTCATACTTTCATTCTACATTATAGTGGGACCCGTTGAAAATTCTTCTAAGGGACGATTTTTGAGTATCGAAAGGAGAAGGGGTTAATCGTTCGGATAGGAGCGGGGGCCGAGGAGGGGTGCTGATGCAAAGCCAAAAACGCCAAGCTGGTGGTTGAAAGGGCTAGTTGGCATTGCGTCAAATGTTTCTTTGGCGAAATAACGCTTGGTGAGGAAGTTGGGGTAGTTATTACGCCAAAGAAACGGCTCATTTAAGCCAAATCCGGCTATCCCCTGCCGTCTAACACGTTGGTGAGGAAAACTGGGCGTTATTTCGCCAAAGAAACGAGCTTTGCCAGGCCCGACTAGAGCGAATGATTCCCCTACTACCAAGAAGGATTGGGAGTGGCTTAGCTTGATTGCAGATGGGCTTCGTGAAATTGTTTGAAGGCATCGTAAAGTTCAAGTATGGCTTGCCGAAGTAGGCGTGAGCCTTTAACAAGCAGTTTTGGATCCTGAAGCTTCTCGAATTCCACAAACTTCGCAAGTGCCGCTTCATACACCTGAAGACCTGTTTGGCATTTTTCGGTGGTCTCCTCGGAGGCGCGGGGTTTAATGGCTTCCAGCTCTTTCTGGAAATGGCGATACTCTTTTTGCAACTGAAGAAGGGCGTGAGCAAAATAACTTGAGTGAGCCTTCACTCCTTCAAACGAAGTTGAAAGGTTAATCATAAAATTAGCGGATGGCGATGGGGTCGGCCCATCCGTTAGGATGCGAATTTCCGCTTCTATCTTTTCTTTTTCAACCACTCGACACGATTGCTCGAAAAGAAAAAGAGCCGCTTCCAATGGCTTACCGTTTAAGAGACACAATTTCAGTTCGTCCAACGCCTTTTCGTGGTCTTCATACGCTTCCTTTAATTGAGCCACCTCTGACAAGTGAAGATAACGATTAAACGATTCCATTGATTGGGTTGTGGATGTACTGGCTGACTGAATAAGCGCTAGAAGCTCTTCTTGCGTGGCCTCCCCTTTCTCGAGGGCTTCGAAAGATCCAGCAAGCAAATTATATCCTGGCAACTCGGTTGGACCGTTCGTGCTCAGGAGGCTGACTTCATATCGCCTGAATGCCGATTCAGCACGCTGGATGGCTTGTCGAACGCTTTCCATTCCTTTGGCTAGGGCGGAACGAACGCCACGGCCAGCACAGTCTTCGATCAAATTAAGCGCTTCAGAATAAGCATCCAATGCACTGAGCGTTTCATTCATTGCGGGTTTAGTTTCTTCTTGAACATTCAGAGGCTCGCGTGAAATCGAAACAAGAAAATTGGCTCGAAGTTCTGTCAGGTTATTTCGTGCCGCAGTAATGGCTTTTGGTAATTCGCTCTCAAGGGCTTCGCCTTTAAGAACAAGTCTGCAAAACTCCAAAAATTCAGTACGTTCGGGATCAACCATTCTCCTGATTTCTTTGGGAGAGCTAACCAAAAACCTTCCCTATTAACCAGGTCTATGCCACTACGCTTGCTGATTGGTTTGCAGCATTCGAGTTCGCTGCGCTGGACGAAGAGTTGGTCTTAAGGTAGGGAGTTACCGGAATCGGTTGAGGATATTGTGGGCCCGCGGGGACGTAGGTTAGTGGACCCCCGTTATAGCTTTCCTCGGTAGACCCATCGAGATAAACAATAATTCTCTGGCGCTCAGTTTGGGGGGAGTTAATCGAACTCCCCTCGTTGGACAAGGTGACAACTTTCAACGATTGGAGCTCGTTTGCTCCATCCACATTAATCGTTTGGGGTGTATAAATTGTTGTTTCATGATAGGGATTGGGATAGGGAAATGGAAAGGCGATGTTAGAATTGGACGCGTTAGCCAGTGGCACAGGATGACTCAGCCTGTTATAGCTGTCGTAGGTGATGACCCCTTGTTTGTTCAAGTCGTAAACTTGTTTGCCTTGGCCAGCTTGGGAAGTAGGGCCATCAGAAATCTCGACGACCTTGTCTCCTTGGGCACTGTTGTAAACATGGTAGTACCGCCCGTTCTGAGCATAGTTTCCGTACTGCGCGTTTTTCACCAGATTGAGTTTATCATTGTAATTTTGGGTGTCGGATTTCGCCGTCATGTTGTCATTTGGATTCATTGGAAACGGGTTCACGTTGGAGAAATCAATGGGTCCAGAGCCACCAGGAAGACCCCCATTGTTTCCTTCAAGGTCCTGTATCAGTATCATTACGAGTTGAACTAACTCAGAAAGGAGCTCAGTTATTTGTGAGTTATCGATAGAGCCGGTATTTCCAGAAACATTGTTTCCACCGCTGTTTACTCCTCCAGCATTGCTTCCAGAGCCAGAACCCGCCGAACCCGTACTTCCAGAACCATTGGCCCCTCCGGTGTTCCCCGTCGAATTGTTGCCGGTATTCCCCGACACGGTTCCCCCATTATCGGATTGACTTCCGCTATCTGCGCATCCACAACTGCAGTCGCAGCCATCACCACATTGGAAGTCCGGCGGATTTGGTTGCGTTACCGGATTGCCGATCAGCTTCTGATAGGCATCTGGAGTTGTCGAGCTTACATTTCCATTTTTGTCAATATATTTCATCGGTTCCTGAGTACTCAATGTCGCTTGTTTGTCTGCGGCAACTTGTTGGTCATCGGTAATCAATTGGGTTTCGTCTCCAGTGGCTGCATCATACACATGTTCGACTGTACTATCACTGTTAAATACTTTGACAGTGGAGACGAGGCTATGCGCGTCGGGTGCAATCTCTTGAATCACAGTGCCATCGGCTAATCCGAAAAGCTCTTGAGGGGTGGTCCAATTGGTTAGCTTCCCATTGCTGTACTCATGAGGATCCCCAATAACGACATCAGCTTGATTGGAAGAATTTGGAGCCGAAATTCCAACGGTTCCCTTTCCGGCCACCTGCACCGAGAAGCCACCATCGGTATGGAGCGTTGTGCCCGAAGTGGGATCGATCTTTGGTTGCGCTGGCGGGGTGTTAGCGGCAGGCGCATTGTCTGTTTTCTGGCTTGCATCCGATGAGGACTTCGCATTATTCGATTGGGATGAAGACGAGTCAGCGGATGGTTTGTTAGCCTTGGTGGAAGCTTGATTTTCCTTGTTTGCTGAATTATCGTGTGCTGGCGCAACAGCCTTGGCGTGCGCCGAATCGCTTTCAGAGGCTTTGATTGAAGCCTTGGCTGATTTGTTGTCACTTAAGGGGTCGTTGTTCGAATCGGATTTTGCCTTGTCATTGAGGATATGCTTTTGAGCCAGAGGAGAAGCATGGAATTCCGCTGCTTGCTCATGGACTTGTTCCGAGCCCTTGTCGTCGTGAGTGGGTTGGAAAGGCTTCTTTTTTGAATCGTCCGGGACAATCGAGCTGGCTGCTTTCGGAGTGCTGGAAGCGGCCACACTGCTTGAATGAGCCGACGGCGCTGGGGCTTCTATTTTATCATCTTTCATGATTATGTCATCCTCCCGACTACGATCAAGACAATGTTCTTACTACGATTATCAGTACAAAACGGGTATGGTCAAGAGGGAAAAGTGAAATTTTACAAGACTTTAAACGAGTGTTAACAACTTGGACACGTCTTTACATTCAAGTCAGGTTTATTCCTGAGCCCGGGCAGAGGGATCTGAAGAAGTGGAGGTTACAGAAGAGTCAAGAGGAGCAGAATTCTGGGTCAAGTCTGTCTTCGCTGATGGGTTTGGCGCTGGTATGGCGATATTCGGCGGCTGACCTAGATGAAGAAGTTGACTGAAAACATCGTTTAAGGCGTTTACCGCATGCGCATTTTGTGTACTGGTCACGATTGCTCTCCCCTATTCCCAACATTTCCCATGACCTCTCCGCTCAATCCACGTTTCCTTGCTTATCCACTCCTTCGGTTTTTACACCATCGTCCTGAAAGCCCTGACGGTCCTGTTGAGCTTGGGTGCCCGTTAAACTCGCAATTTTCTCTCCAGTGGTGGCATTGTATTTTTCTTCTGTTCCATTTGATTTGAAGATGGTTACGGTTCCAGCGCCCCCGCTATCTTTTGCGTTTACCACCACGAGGTCTTTCCCATCCAAAAGGTATTTTCTTTCACTCATCGTCGATTCAACGGTGTGGTTTCCGCTCGTAGCCTGCGGTGCATCCTGGGTTTGGTTTGATTGACTCGGTCCCTCATTAGACTTGGCACAGCAGCAGCAACAACAACAAGATTGATCAGAAGAAGATCCTTTCGCATCTCCCGCGGCAGGTGTCCCTGTTTCGCCTGGAGCCGTGATAATCACGTTTTTATTTCCGTTCACTTGGATGTGAAAACCATCACCCGTGTCGATACCCGGACCTGTAGGCAAAGCTCCGCCCGAGGAACTTGGTGAGCTATCCGTGGTTCCCTGGGAATCGTTGACCTGATCACTGCTTAATGCTTGAGGTGGCATGCACGAACTGGTCGGGATTTTGCTTTGGAGTTCTGCAAGGAAGGTCTCAAGCAGTTGAATTAAGTCCGTGGATGTAGCAGTAAGAGGATTGTTTAGTGCTTTGACCCCGGAGCTATCCAAAGGCGTTGAAGTGTTGGCCAAAGACCCGTCAGGGTTTTGGGTGATTGGAGTGGTTGCCGCGAATTCCGAAGGCATCGTTGACTTCGAAACAGGCTTTATGTTAGTGTTCGGCGTGACCACGTAAACGAAGCCTCCCAAAGGTTTTGTATCTCTTTCCTCAAGATTAGCTTAGCACGATGCCACCTGGCTGTAAACATGAAAAAGCCAGATTTTACAAGAGTTTAACGAAGTGTTTACAATGAAGCAACTTGTTTACAATTCGGTTATTTCTTGCCTGTCCAGTTTCGACGATAACGCTGAATTTTCTGTCCCTTATCGAGCTTGCTCAAAAGCAAGTCGTACCGCACCCCGCGGTGATTCGTAAGTTTTGGGCTAATTTCAAGGAGTGGGAAAAGGACAAAGGCTCTTTTTTCCATTCGCGGATGCGGGATAGTAAGTCTTGGCGTATCGAAGGACCGATTTTCGTAAAGCAAGAGGTCGAGATCAAGGGGTCTTGGTCCAAATCGTTTTCCAACCGTTCTTCCCGTTTCCTTTTCGATGGCTTTGCAGGTCATAAGAAGTTCCGCCGCCTCTAGACTTGTCTTGCCGCATACCACGGCATTCAAGAAATCAGGTTGCGCTGCATAGCCAACGGGAGAACTTCGGTAAACTGAGGAAATTCGTAGAAGCCGTACCCCGCTTTCAACCAATCGCTTCAAGCCATATCGTAAGAATTTAAGCCGTGGAGCGATGTTCGAGCCAAGAGCAATGTAGACGGTGACTCGAGTAGGGCCTCCCATGATTCGTTTGATTAGCGCTGCCGCGTGAATTCCACGGCGGCTGCTTCTAACGCAATCGAAATTGGAACTTGCGGTTTTTTGACGCGAACGGTTACCTGCTTAACCAATGGGAAACGGGACAAAATCGATTCGCAGAGATTCAACGCCAAGGCTTCTAAAAGATTGAACGACTTCTTTTCCACAATCGCTTTAACCGATTCAAACACTTCAACATAATGAACGCACTTCTCTAGATTGTCTTCTTTTGCTCCCTCGGAGAAATCGCCGAAGAGATCGACATCCACAACAAAGCGTTGTCCAAGTTTCTTCTCTTCGGAAGAAACCCCATGATACCCATAGAAAACAAGACCGATGAGGGAAACTTTGTCAAACATCGGCTTCCAGAATGGCTTTGCTTAACATCAGTGCTTCACGTGCCTCCCTGACATCATGCACACGAAAAAAGTGCGCCCCAGAGAAAAATCCAAAAACCTGCGAGGTGACACTACCAATGAGTCGCTCGTTCGCTTCTTGCTTCAGCACATGCCCGATGAATGATTTTCGCGAAGCACCCAATAGTAGCGGCCTCCCAAAGCATTTAAATTCTTCCATCCGTTTTAAAACAAAAAAGTTTTCGGCTCCAGTTTTACCAAACCCAATGCCTGGGTCAAGGATCACTTTATTGCGTGGAATCCCCTCCTTTTCCAAAGCCAAGAGGCGTTCTTCAAAAAAATTAGCCATGCGACCGATTAAATCGTGTTCTTCTTTTTGATGGTGCATGACCACCAGAGGAGAATCATAGCGTTTGGCTACTTTAGCCATCCTCGGATCCTTCATCAAGCCCGAGACATCATTAATTAAGTGGGCTCCAGCATTCAAAGCTTCTTCGGCGATTTCACCTTTGCTTGTATCCACAGAAATAGGAATCTTAAATCGTTTTGCTAAAGCTTTAATGGCGGGAATTACTCGCTTTCTTTCTTCTTCAACGGAAACGGGTGTAGCGCCTGGGCGTGTTGATTCTCCACCGACATCGAGAAGATCGGCCCCGTCTTCAAGCATTTTCTCAGCCTTCTTGAGCAGTTCTTTTGTGTTGGGAATGCCATCTCCTGAAAAAGAATCAGGTGTCATGTTGAGGATTCCCATCACAAAAGGTGATCGGGTAAAGTCAAAAATGAAGGGCCCAGCAACAAGCGTTGGGGGGACGAGCAAGAAGTTTCGCAAGGCTTGTTTTAATTCTTTAGCGATTTTCTTTAAGCCAAAGGGTTGAGCCGCGAGCTTTTTCGAAAGCCGTTCAAAGTGTTGGTGGGTTCCCATCATGATGCACGGTGTTTCCCGTATGGAAAAATTACAAGCCCCACGGTGCAGGGCAGCATCCCCACCCAAAGACAAAAGTTCTTGCTTCAGGATGTTGGCTGCGGGAATCGTTAGGGCGTCGATTTGAATCAGGTAGTGCTGTGCTTTCTGGAGCATGATTTCAATTCCGACCTCATCGACATCCATGGCGTGAAACGCCTTTCGGATGCTGTCGGAATTCTTGAGTGCTAAGACGCGAATCAAGGGGTCTCCTTTAAAACTCGAAGTTTCTTCCGTGGAGCAGACGTCTTGCTTCGCCAGCGGTCGTGAGCGATCCCGCAACACACAAGGTTCCTCCGTTTCGTAGGCTTGAGAGAGCAACCCGGCACCCCTCCCCTACCCTTTGGGTCAGCTGAAACTTTTTCTCGGGAGTCAAAGATTCGAGCAAGGAACCGAGTTTTTCTGAGAGCATGGCTTTTGGGTGGCTCGAACGGGTTAAGACAATCTCATCTCCCCAAGGAAGAAGCTCCCGAAGAATTCCGCTGGAGTCTTTGTCCTCCAAAACACCCAAGAGAAGAACTCTCGGTTTTTCCAATGGAAGCGCCTCGAGCGTTTGAACGAGCGCCCGGGCTCCATGTGGATTGTGAGCCCCATCAATCAAGAGGGTCGGGTGGCGAGAAATGACCTCGCACCGCGCTGGCCAGCACGCTTGCCGAACACCCAATCGGATGGCTTCTTCGTCAATTTTAAACCCTTGGGTTCGGAGCGCTCGAGCCGCTTCGATGGCAAGACTGGCGTTCACAACTTGATGAGCACCCAAGAGCCCCTGTTCGTATTTTTGTTCTTGAAATGTGAACCGCTGTTTTTCTAGGGAAATAGACTGAAGCTCACCGGGTACGACTTCGACCAATTGACTTCCGATCGCTTGGGCGTGATCACGCAGCGTTTCGGTTGCAGCCAGAGCGTGTTGAAAAGTTAAGGTGGTTTTTTTGGTTCTTAGGATTCCTCCCTTTTCGCGTGCAATGGCTTGAAGGCTATCTCCTAAATACTCGGCATGGTCTTTGTCAATCGGAGTGATTACACTCAAATTCGGTTCAATCACATTCGTGGCGTCAAGCCTTCCCCCTAAGCCGACTTCAAGAATCGCGATGTCCACGTGTTGGTCGGCAAAAAGTAGGAAAGCAAGTGCAGTCAAGATTTCAAACTGGGTGAAAGACTCTACCATCTGGAGAATGGTTTCGTCCAATTGGAAAAAATTGTGGCACCAAGCCCTTTCATTCCACACTTCGGAAGTGGATGGGTCTTTGATGATGATTCGTTCGCGGTAGGAGGCAAGATGAGGGGAAGTGTAGAGCCCGACTTTGTAACCCGAGCGGTACAGGATCTCTGAGAGTGTGGCTGCGGTTGAACCTTTGCCATTGGTCCCTGCAATGAGAACCGATGGAAATGATTTCCAAGGTTCACCCAGTCGTTTGACGAGCTCATGCATCGGCTCGAGACTTAAGCGAATGCCAGGTTTAGCCATTTTCCAAAGTCGAGTCAGCGTGGCCTGGTAATGTGGAACCTTAACTGCAGCGGATCGAATCACGGGAGGTCACTCTATTTCATGCCATTTCGCAGCCAACGACCTGGACGAAAAAACGCGATACGAATCGATTGAATGATCAGCGGTTTTCCTGTTTTTGGATTCCGTCCTTGCCGTTGTTTTCGAACGCGAGTCCCAAAGGTACCAAACGGAATCAATTGAACCAAGTCACCGTTTTTTAAAGAAGCCATGATAATCCCGGTAAAAAGATTCAAGAAGCGTTCAATGTCTTTCTTCGAAACAATTGATTTTCGGGAAAGATGGTCCACGAGCTCCCGTTTGGTCAGCGTTTTGACTTTGGTGGCCAACATTGGGTACCTCCTCGCTGCGCTGAAACGCTTCTTGACCGCTTCTTTAAGTTCCTCTACTACGCAGCGAGCGAAATGCCCCGTGCCTTGGCACGGGGACATGAGCGAGCCAGTAGCACAGCGCCTTCACCACGAGTTTTTCGCGCGGATAGTGAAAAGGAAGAGTGAAGGCGCTCTACTGTTTTAGAAAAGGAAGAGCATTGGAATAAGGGATGAGCTTTAAGAGAAGTGCCATTTGAATATTTCGCATGGTTAATCGACCTTCGCTTGCGGCAAAGATCAGATGATTGGCCTTGAAGTGCCCATATGGACTTTCGATCTCGACTGACCCAGGGATATACAGGCGCTCGCTGTACTGATTCCAGGAAAGACTTTCTGCAATCAGTGTGGTTTTGGGTTGAGCGAACAAGCGCACGCCATGCAAGGCTACAGCCCCTTTGTTGATCAAGTCAAGCCTTATTTCGGGTGCTAACACGGTTAAGTAAGGTTTATTTTTGTAAAAGAGTTTTCCGATTCCGTTTCCGCGATAGGTTAAGAAATGCCCTTGGTGATCCACCACCAAGCGGTTTCCTCGAAACTCCCAAAGCCGTTCTCCATGATCCCAACCCACAAGCACAGCATTTTTCAACAGAAGTTTTGGATCCCAAGGTTGATTTTGAAAGGCTTTCAGCTTTTCAGGATGAAACGCATGCTGAACAAGAAAACCACTCCCGACAAGAAAAACCAAGCCGAGTAATAGCGCGATGAGTGAAAGATGCTTTCTCATGCTTGTACCGGCCCGAAGATGGGGAGTGTGCGTTTGGTCATTGCCCATCTTCCCACCAAGATGGCCAGACTAGCAATCATGGTGAGATAAGGAAAGCAATCCCCGATCCGATCGTACAGAGTTAATGTATTGGTGAGGGGAATGATGGAAAAAATCTCCTTGGCCTGATTTGGATTTGCCCAGGCAAGAATTCTCCCCTCTGGATCCGTGGCCAAAGAGACACCGGTATTCCCGGCTTGTATGCAACTTCGTCCGGTTTCAACACTTCGAAAAACAGCCATCGCTGCATGTTCTTCTTGTGCGGGAGTTCCAAAAAACCAGGCATCATTGGTGGACACCGTCAGGAATTCTGCTCCACGAAGGACCAACGCTCGCGCCATCCACCCAAATGAAGACTCAAAGCAAATCATGCTTCCAAAAGCTTTTTCATTAAGGTGAAAAATTGTAAACTCATTTCCGGGTTTGTAATCGACAATGGGATCGAGCAGATGCCAATGCCCGCGAAAGGGACGAAATAAATAAGGAAGGTATTCCCCAAAGGGAACGAGCTTAATTTTCGAATACTCACCACCCACTGACCCATCCGGCTTTATGAGAACCATTTGGTTTTGTGGTTTACCTTCCTTTAGATTTAAAGTGCCAACCGCAATCGTGCTTCCCGTTTCTCTTGCCCATCGAATGACAAGCGCTTGCAAACCTGCATCCTCGCTTAGAAAACCAGCCAAAGCAGTTTCTGGGAAAAGAATCAGCTCTGGCTTTTCTTTTTTGGCATCTTGGATCAGGCGATCCATTTCTTGGACCATCAACCAATAATGGTGGGGATCCCATTTGAGCATTTGCTGATCATTGGTTTGAATCAGAGCAATTTTTGCGGAAACGCCAGAGGGTAGCTCGTGACGAAAGAGGCCAAAGAGAAGAAGAGAGAAAAAGCAAAGCCCCCCCATCAAGAAATGCTTCCAATTTCTAGTTTTCAGACCCCAAAAGATGAGGGTATTGAACAAGACTACAGCAAAGGTAAGCCCAAGTGCTCCTGTCAAAGAAACGAGTTGAATCACCGGAAGAAATTTCCATTGAGAATAAGCTAAGTCTCCCCAGGGCATTCCAAAAGAACCGAGATTGCGCAAGGCTTCCATGGCTGTATAAGAAAGAGGAGGAAACAACACAGACAGGACAGAAAACCTTGTCTCCGCTAAGAAGGGGTGAGCAACAACTCCCCACACAGCTGGAAAAGTGGCTTGAAAGAGCGCACTCGCAGCCCAGGCCTCCCACCCAAAGATACGAAGCCAATGAAGAGATTCCACAAAGAACATAAACGAAGATAAGAAGATCAAGAAAAATGCTCTGGATGTTTTTTGGTATGAAACAGCAAAAAAAAGTGGAACGAGCGCAATCCAGGCCAGTGGAAAGAGATCAAATGGAGGAAAGCTTCCAATCAACAAAAGGCCGGTTAAGGAAGCGAGAAGGTAAGGGTAAATTCTCATGGCCTTGGGGATCGTTTCTCCTTTTTCTATCCCTTGCCTTTGTTTTATCCAGTTGTGCCACCGGCCCTCCCCCACCCCTTCCTGCTCCTGCACTTCCAGCTCCAGGTGGTGGAGGCGGTGGAGGTGGGGGCCCTATCCCACCAACTGGACCCACCCGGTTGATTTTCCAAGTCGACCTGAATGACTCAGGGCGTGTAACAACACTTTTTAACACGGGAACTCCAAAGACTTATCTTGGGACTTATCGAATCGTGATCAACACCTTGAACACAGCTTTAATTGGAAATCAGACAGCGGTGACCACTTCTCCCGATACCTGGACCGACTATTTTCAGTTTGACCTCACCGGTTGGACCCGAAATCATCGCATTGCACCGCCGAATGCCCCTCAACCACAACAATGGACTGGATTTCAAGTCATAACGCCTGGAAGCATCTCACCGACGGGAAACAGCTTTACTTTGACCCTTTCCTTGCCCGATACTTACCTTGGGAGCGCGACCTTGTTTAACGCAAGCATCATTACCTATATAGCACCCCAAACAAACCCTTCAGATCTTCACCCCATAGATGCCCTTGGGCCAACCATTATTTCGACTTCCCCCATTGACTATCTAACATTCAATGTCGCTACTTCAATGACCAACAGCAAAGCGGATACGGGTGGGCTTGGGGATTGGGCCACTTATCCTGCGGATTTCCCCGATCTGGTCAACAGCAACTACATTAACTATGATGTGAAAGCGTTTACGGTTACGGAGCAGTAATATTTGCAAACTAGATCCCGGTCATTTTCACCATTGACCCTGAAGGGGTCGCGAGTACGGGTTACCTCCCTCGCTGATTCTCGAACGACCATCCATGGTCGTTCTCCGAGCCACTGCAGTCCGCGGGACATCCATGTCCCTACTGAATATGTGGCTTACCATTATTTTTTTGGTCGGACTGCAGTGAATCCGCTCGGTCGGTAACCCGCACTCGCTCCTTTTCAGAGCCAATGGATTCTACTGACAAAAGGGGAACCAGAGTGGGATGACCGGGATCTAGTTGACGGTGCCGCAGACGCGGCACTCGGTTTTTTCGCGGGGTGGAGCTTGGTTTTCTCCTGGAAGGAGACCTGGGATTGTGAGCTGGGTAACCCAATGAGAGGTTTTCTTCTGGCAGGTGGGACAATACCGGTTTTCTTCTTTTCGCTCGCTTTCCATGCTTTACTATACCCCAATTTTAACATCTTTTGCTCACGAAATTAACACATTCGAAACAATTCGAGCTTGTTCAACATTTGCTCACAAAACGTTCACAGGTTGTTCAACACTGCTAACAATCTGTTCACACCAAAGCCCTTGAAGCAAATTCTACGTGTGATACAATTGATTTAGGATGAATCGTCATAGCGAAAACGTTGAAAAGGAGAGGTCCAATGAGTGGCATTGATCCAACCAGTCCGCTTGGTCAGGCCATGGGGATGGCTAGAGTGGTGATTGGAATTCTTAACAAAGACCATGTCAATACTTTTGACGATCCGGCGGCTAGACAAGCCGCTCTGAATCACAAAAACCCTGAAGCAGTGAAGGAAGGAATGTTTGATCGTGTAGCGTTGACTGATGGAGGGATTGCGGGGCTTGGACAAGCCCTCAGTGGAGCTGGAATTCAAGCGCCTGCCTATACTGCCAATATGGATGTGCTTATCAGCAACGTCATCAAGATTGTAAAAGCGAAACAAGGACAATCAGGACAATCGGCAACCGTGCAAATTAATGGACCGCAGGCTGCCTAAAATTTAAGACAAGGAGATGCGAACATGACAGTAGTTTCACCAATACAAGCTACCACACCGAACATAAGTAACCCTGTAAGCCCGGCGAGCACGTCGGGGGGGGCCAGCAGCGTGGCTTCAGCAACAGGGGGCATTGATAGCTCTACGCTACTTGCCCTTCTACAAAACCCGGCTATTCAGCAATTCCTTCAGGCTCTTGAACAGGCTTTTCAAAACTCCCAACCGAACTCAGCGAATCCTACCGGAGCCACTGCGCAGCCAGCTGTAGCTAATGGACTCAACACGGCACAGGCGGGTGGCGCCATGGGAAGCGGAACGCCCCTAGCCGGTGCTGGCGGAACACCTGCGGCAGGTGGCGGAGATAAACTTGACGCTGCAATTTCGCATCTTCAGAAGTTAGGCCAATATCAGCAGATGCTGGCGTCCGCAGGCCAAACGCACGCCAGCCCCTACCCAGATCGTGCAAACATGAGCGATGCGGATCGGTCTGCGCTTGACACCGCCAACCCCGGAGCTATGCCTGCATCTGAACTTGCATGGGCAAGAGCGCACGATGTCAAGGATGCCACAAACAATCCAGGAACGAAATTCTGGGCCAATCGAATGGCTGATGGGACATTGTTCTAAGTCATTGTATCATATCGCCGAGGAGATGAAGTCATCATGGCAGTTGTAAAGCAGATTGCACGAGTCGATAAGACAAGTCAAAGTCAATCAACGGGTCGTTCATCGGGGACGGCGGCTTCGTCTAAGCTCTCTGATCAAACAAGTTTGTCCCCAGTCGCTGGGTCCAACTCGAGCTCGTTGCCCTCGAACCCGATTGCTGCCATTTCGATGCTGATTGAAGAGCTACTTAATCGAGATCCTCAACTCTTGCAAAAACTGAGTGGAACGCAGCCTGCAGCCTCCTCTGCGTCAACTTTATCGGGGACTCCTGCAAGTCAAGTGTCATCTTTTTCGCAGTTTTTGCCAACTCAGCCTCCAGTGGTTTCGAGCCGGGGCGTCAGTTCGATGAGCTTGCCTGCGACAGGACTGGGAAGGAACAGCGTTCCCGCAACTTCAACTCCCAATCTCAATAGCTTATTCAGCGGAACTTCATCCATCAACGATTTATATAAATCGATTCTCAGCCAACGTCCCCCACAAATGACGGGAAGTGGTGGAAACGGCATGAATGGGATGAATCAACAAAACGGAACGAACCCGATGAATCAGAACCAGAACAATGGGATGATGTACCCCGGGATGTACGGAGATGGGGCGGCTACTAGCATGCAAGGCCTTGGCAGGGCTATAAACTTGACTACGGCAGATGGAAAGCAACTTTCGCTTGTGGCAAATAGTAACACGTTGATCGATAAGAACGGAAACTATTACACCTATGATCCGGCAACCAAACGGATTTACGACAACGCCACGGGAAAGGACAGCGGTATCGACCCAAGCCAACTGTCCTTTAAGCAAAATGATGGGAGTACAATTAGATTTAACCCCAATGCCGGTGGCGAGGGACAATTCTATGCTGACAAAGATGGCAGTAAGACATTCAATGCGGGAGATCCAGTTGCCATGCCTAATGCGAACGGAGGATTTAATGTAGCTGGACAAGGAAATCCAGCTGCTCCAGCGGCTGCCAATCCAGCGGTCGCTGATAGTGCCGCCTCCATTCCTTTCAAGACTCCAGATGGACAAACGCTTTTTTACCGCCCAGGGGATGATACTCTCCGAGGAGCAGATGGAAAAGTGGCCAACCAAATTTATACGGTCGATGGTACAACTGGACAACTGATGAACTCGGATGGAAAAACCCCAGCTACCGATAAGGACGGAAATCCGCTCAATCTCAATTTCAGTGATTTTACCAATAAAGATGGGATTGCTTGGGATTCGACCAAGGGCTGGTTCAAAGATAGCAACGGAGATGGAAACCTTGACCAAGGTGAAAAACTTATGACGATTGGAAACGACGGAAAGTTTCATTATGACGATGGGATTAATGTGGCCTCAAGCGATGCCGCCAATCCTTCTCTGGATTCCACGGGCGCAACAAGCTCACCCAATCTTCTTGCCATGCAGGATAGTGGAGCAGCCATGAATCCTGGAGTCATGGATGCTGGGATGGCTGACATGTCGTTTGGATAGTTAAATAAATTAGCAACCTAGATTAAATAGTTATAGATTTTTGAGGGAGATGAAGTAAATGGCGATTGTGGAAAAATTGCCTACAATAGAAGATGTAAATCCAGCCAATCCTGGCATGGCTTTGCAACAAGCAAATCTTTCTTCGCTCTCGGCTATTTTAGGAACGGATAGAAGTTCACTTTCGAACCTCAGCGGTATCGCCCCCATTAATCGATCCACACCTTCGACCAGCAGCCCATCCAATAACATTCTTCAAGAAATTGTAGATGCTATGTATCAAGGAGATACAAACAAAGCTATTCAGTTGCTCACGAAAATCCTTAAAAACCCGAGTACAAGTTCTCAGTTGCCCCAGCCTTCAGGACCACAAATGCCATCGGGCGGGGGAATGCCTCAAATTCCATCAGCTGGATCGGAAATGAATCCTGGAAGTGGCATGATGCCAGGAATGCAACCCTTTGGAATGCAACAAATTCCTTGGAATCTTTTCAATCCTCCGGTGGGAGGAAATCCCTGGGTACAGCAAGGCGGGAATATCCAGCCAGCCAATCGTGCTTTAGCCCCTAATGCTGCTCCGGCTCAAGCGCCTGCCCCAGTTCAAGCTCCTCAAGCTCAGATGGTGGAAGTAAACCCAAGTGGCTATCTTGTTGACAAGGTGACTGGAGAACCGGTAACTGACGCGAACGGGCATCCATTGCAACTAGCTACCTCCAAGGATCTTGATCCGAATGCAACAAAAGTCAACGTGGATCAAAATAACAACATTGTCGATGCCAAGGGCGATCCAATCAAGACAGCAGCGACTCCGAATGGCTTGCAAATGGCGGAGAAGGGTCAAGATGCTGTTCCAGCGCAGGCTCCTGTCCCAGTTCAAGATCCTCAGGCAGCTCCAGCACCGGCAGCCGCTCCCGTAGCCGTGGTTGATTCACCAGCGATGAGCAATGATGGAAACACATACAAACCGGGTGATGTCATTGGAGCCGATGGTCAATTCAAGATCGATCCTGATGGAACGGTTCTTTACAACAAAGATAATCCCGAGAATGGAGGAAAGGCAGGTCAACCTGTATCGGCCGACCCTTCTTCAGGAAGCCAGATTCAGTTAATTCCTGGAACCGATCAATTCCAAATCAAAGGAGGCCCGGCTGATGGGCAAAACTTGAATCTTGAAGATAATGGCCATTTTTATAGGCCTGGAGAGAAAAGCAATGACCCAGAAAATTATGTCGATCAACCGCAACCAAAATTTGATGGTCCCGCGAATGATTCTCCTCCAAGTGATACAACTACGGCTTCCATGGATACGCCTTCACCCGAGGACTCCTCGTCTGGAACGGACACTGCAACGGCTGATCCTGGAGTAGGCATGGAGAGTATGGCGATGGCTGGTGGCGGCGGAGATGCCGGCGGAGATGCCGGCATGATGAGCTAAGAGTGGTGCACCGATAGCTTCCGTCAGAGAGCCGCTTGCGTGAAACAGGTTTTTTGAAATTGGGCACACTTCCCTTCCCGCCATAACCCAGTAGGAAGTGTCCCCTAGGACTTGAACTAAACTCTTGTGATGCAAGAGAACTGGCCAAGCACAAAAGTCCGCGAAACTTTCCTGGAATTCTTCGAGAAAAAAAATCATCGGCGTTTGCCAAGTTTTCCTCTTGTTCCGATCCAAGACCCCACTTTGCTTCTCGTCGCCGCTGGCATGGCCCCATTTAAAGCAGAATTTGCAGGACTCGTTAAGCCGGTTGCTCCCAGGATTACCACGTGCCAAAAGTGCGTTCGGGCTGATGACTTAGAGCAAGTTGGGCGCACATCGCGTCATCACACGTTCTTTGAAATGCTTGGTAATTTCTCGTTTGGCGATTATTTCAAAGAAGAAGCCATCGTGTGGGGATGGGAACTTCTCACCCAGCATTACCAACTGAGCAAGGAAAAGCTATGGGTTAGCGTTCACACCGACGACGACGAGGCGTATCAAATCTGGAACAAGAAGATCGGCTTACCAACCTCCAAGCTGATTCGACTGGCAGACAATTTTTGGGGCCCCATTGGCCCCACGGGAACCTGTGGTCCCGATTCTGAAATTTATTATGATCGTGGAGAAAAGTACAGTTGCAGAAAATCTGATTGTCGGCCCGGTTGCGAAAACAAAAATGATAGGGGCGAGTCGTGTGATCGTTTCTTAGAGCTTTGGAATCTGGTATTCACCATGTATCATAAGGATGAACAAGGAAAACTGCACGAGCTTCCCCAGAAAAACATCGACACCGGTGCTGGTCTTGAGCGGATCACCATGGTTCTTCAAGGAAAAGATTCCCCATTCGAAACGGATCTTTTCAAGAACCTCATCGAAAAGATCAATCCGCACTATGAAGGTTCGTCAGACAAAGCGCGCATCGCAAGTCGAATTGTAGCGGATCACATCAGAGCTGCCACTTTCATAATTGCAGACAACGTCTTGCCTTCCAACGAGGGAAGAGGCTATGTACTTCGACGAATTCTCCGGCGGGCTCGTCTTTATGCTGACGAAGCGGGAAGTCCTAGCTCACGGTGCCCATCACTCTCTAGCTTGGCGAGAATCGTCATAGAAACGATGAAGAATATTTATCCAGAGCTTAGCAAGAGCCAAAACGAGATCGAAGAGCAAATTGCCCTTGCCGATGACGATTTCTTAAGAACCTTAAATCTTGGTCATGAACTCCTGAGAGAAGAGATTGCTGCAGTAAAATCGGCTGGAAAAACAAAGCTACCGGGGGAGGTTCTTTTTCGCCTTCATGATGAACGGGGCTTCCCCTTCGAGCTCGCTAAAGACATCATCGTAAAGGAAGGCCTCGAGGTTGATGAACAAGGCTTTCTTGCGGAAATGGCAAAACAGCGCGAGCGATCACGTGGGACTAAAGCGGTTACCGATGTCATGGCACAAGCGTTACAAACTCAACTCACCAATCTCCCAGCCACCATATTTCTCGGCTACGAGCATCTTGAAGGGGAAATAAAGGTTCTTGCCATTCAAAATGGGGATCAAACTCTGGAGGGTCTGCGTGAAGGTGAAGAAGGGATAGTTGTTTTTGACCAGTCCCCTTTCTACGCGGAAAGCGGCGGCCAGATTGGTGACACGGGTGCGCTGACATGGAACGGAGGAAGAGCTACCGTTCTCGATACACAGAAAAGCCCGGGCGCAATCTTTTTCCACCGGATCCAGGTTAAGGAAGGGAGGCTTTCTTCTCAAGCCTCTGTCCATGGAGAAGTGGATCGGTCGCGACGCGAACAAATTCGACGGCATCATACGGCAACTCACATGCTTCATTCAGCACTACGCGAGATTCTTGGTCCTCATGTACAACAAGCGGGTTCTTATGTTTCTCCCGAATATTTGCGCCTTGACTTTTCCCACCCCAAGAGTTTAACCGAGGAAGAACTTAGCCGTATTGAAACTCTGGTCAACGAAAAGATCTCCCTCAATCTCTCAGTGCAAACTAAGATCACAAGTCAAGAAGAGGCAATAAGAGAAGGGGCACTCGCCCTTTTTGGCGAGAAGTATGGGGATGAGGTTCGCATTGTCCAAGTGAACAAGTTTAGCAAAGAATTGTGCGGTGGCACACATGCTTCGCGAACAGGTGACCTGGGCCTTTTTGTCATCACGAAAGAGTCATCGATTGCGAAGGGGGTTCGCCGAATTGAAGCAAAGACAGCCAAGGCAGGTATCGCTTATCTCGAAGAGCTTCAAAGCCTCCGCATTGGACTAACCGATCGGCTAAAAGCGGAATTCTCCGATCTTCTTCCAGGGATCGATCTGATCCTTACTGATAAACAAGAAAAGGAAAAGGAAATTCTCCGCTTGAAGCGACAACTTGCTGCCCATCAAGCCTTGTCACTTCTTTCCAAGGTGCAAACTATTGGCGATATTCCGGTCCTTTTACACACGTTCGAGAATGAAGATGGACAATCGTTGAAAAACATGGCAGATGCCTTAAAGGATAAAATGAAATCAGGAATTGTCTTCCTTAGTTCTTCCCTCGGAGGAAAGGTCTCTTTGGTTTGCGGGGTTACCCCCGACCTTCTGAAACGTGGATTTTCAGCGGTGGAGCTTGTGAAGTCTGCTGCAGCGGTGGTGGGTGGTGGAGGGGGAGGAAGAAATGATCTGGCTGAAGCTGGAGGGAAAGATCCTGCGAAAATTGGGGGAGCTCTAGACAAGGTCATCGAAATGATCCAGTCCAAATCGAAAAAAACATCGAGCGTGCAATAATCAACAATATGGAGGGAGCGATCTCTTGAAACTTAGACTCACGCATACTATTTTCACGATCATGATACTTTTTACTCTCGGTTCACTTTTGTTTCCCCTGCCAGCCAGAGGGGCTGAGAAACCCCCATCTGACTCCTCGAAATCATCCGACTCCTTTAAGCCCTTCAGTGAAGTCACCAAAGACACTGAGAAAATCCAAGGGCTCTTTACGCTCTACCAGGGCAAAGAAGGGAAATTGTACTTGGAAATTCAGCCCGAACAGCTCGACACCAATTTCCAGCTCACCCTCAGTTTGAGTCATGGGATGGGAGATGCTGGAATCCTCACAGGAAGCCCTCTTGATGATTACTTGTTTCAATTTCGTCGCGTGAATGACGAAATTCAGTTCATTCGTGAAAACCCCTATTTTAGAGCTAACTCGAACACCCCTTTGGCCCGTGCCGTCAAGATGGACTTTACCGATGCCATTCTCGGAAACTTTAAAATTCTCTCCATCCATCCGGAAAAGAAATCAATTCTCATTGATATCGGTGAGCTCGTGATGAGCGATCTTCCTGATCTTTCGCGTGCCCTGAACCAGGCGGTTAAAGGGAATTACGCATTTGATCCTTCGAAGTCATCCATCGATGAGGTTTTGGCATTCCCGGAGAACGTAGAAATTGATGTAAAGGCCAACTTTGCAACCAATGCCCCTCCCAAAGAAGCACCATTCCTTGATAGCCTTCCTGATTGGCGGAGTATTCCTCTGGGTATCCATTTCAGCTTTTCGATGCTTCCGACAGGACACTACCAACCACGCCTAGCGGATGATCGAATCGGCTACTTTGTTTCTGCTGTTAAGGATTTTTCGAGCGAAAATCCCGACACCTCAATTGTCGAATACGTCAATCGTTGGGACATGGCGAAGAAGCCTGTTCTGTTTTGGATTGAAAATACAGTTCCTCTTGAGTATCGCGAACCAATCAAAGAGGCCGTTCTTGAGTGGAATAAAGCTTTCTCGAAAATCGGTATCCCCAATGAGGTGGACGTTAAGGTCCAACCCGAGAATGCTAACTGGAACTCGCTGGATATTCGCTACAACGTCATTCATTGGATCAGTTCTTCCAAGGGAAGTTTTGCCGGGCTTGGCCCATCGCACGTCAATCCGCTTACTGGCGAAATCTACAACGCTAGCGTTCTTTTGGATGAGGACGCTGTGAAACGGATCAAATATATCTATCGCTACGAAATCGACGAGGACCATCTCGGAGAGGCCTTTTCAGGTTTTGCGAAAAATCGCTGCTTGTTTGGACCCCTTAAAGCACAGGAAGCAGCGGGGGCATCTCTTCGCCTGGCACTGAACTCTGACCACCCTGAGCAATTCATGGTTCCTCAAGATTTTGTCGACGCGTACATCAAGGAAGTGGTCATGCATGAGATTGGCCACTGCCTTGGCCTTCGGCACAATTTCCATGGGAGCACTTTGCTGTCACTCAAGAATCTCGGCAACCCAAGCATAACGAAAAAGACAGGTCTTTCTTCGTCGATCATGGATTATACCGCAATCAACATTGCTTCCCGTGGAACAAAACAAGGGGAATATTTTTCTTCCACCATTGGCCCGTATGATTACTGGGCTATCGAGTACGGGTATGTTCCAACCGAAGTCTCTTCACCCGTGGATGAAGAGCACGAGCTCAGGAAAATCACCGATCAATCTGCTACCCCGGCTTACGCTTACGAAACGGATGAAGATACCTATGGTCCATACAATGTCGACCCGCTTTCTGCAATTTTCGATCTTTCCAATGATCCACTCGCATTCGCTTCGCGGCGATATGGGCTCTATCACGAGCTGTGGGACGAAATGACAGTAAAACTTCCATTGCGTGGGGAAAGTTACAATCAAACGAGGCGAGCTTTTGATCTGGTGATGGGTGGGTTTACCACGATCTCCCAAATTCCAATCCGTTTTGTTGGAGGGGAATATTTTTCACGAAGCCATGCTGGGGACCGCGGGGCTAAACTTCCGCTTCGACCAGTTGAGAGGCGCGAACAAGAAAGAGCTCTCGATGTTCTCGATCAAAACCTGTTCGCGGATAACGCCTTTCACTTTTCTCCTGAGCTCCTTAACAAGCTGGCTGGTGACCGAAAAAGCAATCATTTTACGGAGATTCACGCTTACCTGACACCCATCGACTATCCGATGCGCGAGAAAGTTTCAAGCATTCAAGCAGCCATCCTCGATGAGCTTTTCCGTCCCGTGCTCCTGAACCGTCTCCTCGACAATGAACGACGTGTTTCGGGGGGAAAAGGCACCTTTACACTTCCGGATCTCTTTGATTGGACCACAACCCATTTTTGGAAGGAACTTGATCAAGAAACCAACATTTCCGATTTGCGACGCACCCTTCAAAGAGAATATCTCAACCGTTTGATCGAGCTTGTCCTTCAGCCGAGACCTCAAATATTCGCTATTTCTGAACTTGACATGCCTCCTCAGCCGATTGCGACGGTTCCGGAAGACGCAACAAGTTTAGCCCTTCATCATTTGGAAATTATCCGGGACAAGATCAGGAGGGTGCTCAATACCGCGGCTTATCATCCGAATGAACTCACACGAACCCACCTGTTGGCAAGCTTGAGGTTGATTGATAGGGCGCTTCAAGCAAAGCTTCATCAGTCCATCAGGGAGAGGGCCCTTCCTCAATCCGAAGAAGAATGACACATCAAATAAGGAGTAACCATGGCTAATCAAGCGGCAACCAGTATCGATTTTCGTCAAGAGGCTCAGGTGGTGGCTGACTGGATCGCTCGCTATCTTGAGGAAAGTGAAAAGTATCCGGTCTTGTCGAAAGCAAAGCCGGGTGAAATTCGTAATGCCCTTCCGACGCATCCACCGATCAGCGCTGAAACCCTCCAATCGGTCATGAACGATTTTGAAAAAATTATTCTTCCTGGAATAACGCATTGGAATCATCCTCGGTTTTTTGCTTATTTCCCGATTACCAGTGCTCCCCCGGGAATTCTGGGTGAGTTTTTAAGTGCGGCTTTAAATGTAAACGGGATGCTCTGGCGATCATCCCCCTCGGCGACTGAACTTGAAGAAGTGGTCGTGGACTGGCTTCGTCAGATGCTTGCGCTTCCAAAGCCATTGTTTGGCATGATTACAGACACTGCCTCGATTTCCACGTTTTATGCCTTGGCGGCCGCACGTGAAGCTTTGAATCTTGGGATTCGCGAACACGGAATGTCAGGAAGAAGCGATCTTCCAAAACTTACGGTTTATGCTTCAGAACAAGCACATTCCTCCGTGGAAAAAGGGGCCATCGTTCTCGGCTTGGGCCAAGAGAATTTTCGCAAAATTGCGGTGGATCAGGATTTTCGAATGCGACCCGATCTCTTGCTCCAAGCCATTGCCGCCGATCGTGCAAAGGGGTATCGGCCCACCGGTGTTGTGGCCACCATTGGAACCACCTCGACCACCAGTGTTGATCCGGTCTTTGCCATAGCTGAAATCTGCGAGAAAGAAAAGCTTTGGCTCCATGTCGATGCGGCTTATGCCGGCTCTGCAGCCATTCTTCCAGAAATGAGGCAGTCGTTTGCCGGTGTCGAGAAAGCCGATTCTTTTACGTTTAATCCGCACAAGTGGCTTGCAACGCCAGTGGATTGCTCGATTCTGTACACACGCAAACCTGAAATTCTAAAAAGAGCATTTAGTCTTGTTCCGGAATACCTTCGGACAGACGAACCCGAGAGCGTTCACAATTTCATGGATTATGGCATTCAATTAGGCCGGCGTTTCCGAGCGCTTAAGTTGTGGTTTGTCATTCGAATGTTTGGAAAGGAAGGACTTAAGAACGCGATTCGTACTCAGATTGATCTGGCTCAAGAATTTGCTCGATGGATCGACCAAGATTCAAACTTTGAACGAATGGCTCCTGTCCCATTTTCCACGATCTGCTTCCGCCTCGTCAAGAAGGGTTTGGCCAATGAAGCGATCGACAAGATAAACGAAAAACTCCTCAACCGAGTGAATGAAAGTGGAAAAATCTTTATTTCACATACGAAATTAAATGACCGCTTTATTCTCCGGCTTGCCATTGCCAATTACCGTACGGAGCATCGGCATGTGCAGGAAGCCTGGGAGCTGATTAAGGGAGAAGGGACTCGCTTGCTCGCCTCCTCCCGCTAAGAAGCCATGAAAGAAACAAAGCACTCCGAATCCGAGAAGGTCGAACACGTTTTCACCCCTTCCGGTATCCCCATTAAATCTTTTTACAATCCGATGGACATTACCGCCATTAACTACGGGGCGAAGACCGGGGATCCTGGAAAACCCCCTTTCACGCGTGGGATCCATGCGTCGATGTATCGCGCAAGACTGTGGACCATGCGCCAGTATGCAGGGTATGGAACAGCAACCGAGACCAATCACCGATTTCGACACCTCCTGAATGAAGGGCAAATGGGATTGTCGGTCGCGTTTGATCTCCCGACTCAAATGGGATATGATCCCGATAGCCCTGAGGCTTTGGGAGAAGTTGGACGCGTTGGGGTCAGCATCGCCTCAATTCGCGACATCGAGGAACTCTTTGTCGGTATTCCATTGGAGAAGGTTTCCACGTCGATGACCATTAATGCTACGGCTTCGCTTCTTCTTTCTCTCTATGTGGGTTTGGCTGAAACCCAGGGGATCCCAAAAGAAAAACTTTCGGGTACCATGCAAAACGATATTCTCAAGGAATACATCGCTCGTGGTACTTATATTTATCCCCCTGAATTCTCCATGCGTCTTGCGGTGGATGTCATTGAATATTGCACCAAACATCTGCCGAAGATGAATCCCATATCGATTAGCGGATACCACATGCGAGAAGCTGGAGCCACCGCTGTTCAAGAAATTGCATTTACCTTTGCGAATGCGCTTGCTTATCTTAACGAAGCAAGAAAAAGAGGACTGTCCATTGATGCGTTGGGAACTAAGATTTCGTTTTTCTTTGTTTGCCACAATGATTTTTTTGAAGAAATTGCCAAGTTTCGAGCAGCCCGTCGCCTTTGGACAGAACTCATGGGAACCCGGCTTGGCGCGAAGGAGCCCAAAGCGCTCATGCTTCGTTTTCACACACAAACGGCAGGCTCAACCTTAACCAGCCAGCAGCCATTGAACAACGTGGCCCGTGTTACGATCCAAGCGCTTGCTGCCGTTCTTGGGGGAACCCAGTCACTCCACACCAATGCTTACGACGAGGCATTGGCCCTTCCCACCGAAGCTTCGGCAACCCTGGCGTTACGAACCCAACAGGTGATCGCTTATGAATCGGGTGTTACCCGCACCGCGGATCCACTTGGAGGCTCCTATTTTATCGAATCTCTCACGGAAGCACTTTACGAAAAGGCAAAGGAACTCTTAAGGGATGTCGAGGCTCATGGGGGAGCCATCGAGTGTGTCCATTCTGGCTATTTTGAACAAGCCATTCACCAAAGTGCTTACGAATATCAACAACAGGTCGAAAAGAAAGAACAAATTATCGTCGGGGTGAATGCTTTTGTTTCAAAAGCCACGGAATCACCTCCGGTCATGAAGATTGACCCTAAGCTTGAGAGTGAAGCCGTTTCGCGTATTCGCAAACTCAAGGAGGGTCGAAACCAAAGTGTTGTGGCCGAACATTTGGATCGAATCAAGAAGGGAGCATCTGGGAGTGAAAATCTCGTCCCGATCTTTATTCAAGCCATGAAATCTTCAGTCACCCTCGGGGAAGTATGCGGTGCTCTTCGAAAAATGTTTGGTGAATACGATCTAAGATGAAACACAGCGATTTACCTCAGCCATTATGATAGATCAGAGATTGAGATTGCACCCATCCCGCGATCCACAAGTTGTCTTCGAACAACTCGGAGACGAAATGTACCTGCTTCATTTTGAGACAGGCCACGCCTGTCTTTTGGACAACACAGGAACGGAGATGTGGCAGCTAATGGTCATCGACGTGGAAACCTTCTCCAATGGAATACCGACAAAGAGTTCCTCGATGTCGCGAATTGAGGCGATGCTGACCCCAACGCGTCC
>Ga0207095_10034_pt1 | contig 40347 bp, 30 predicted proteins | sample Alteio_BWMinHeat_88_FD_153529 | JGI IMG/M metagenome (GOLD analysis project Ga0207095, IMG submission 153529) | Enriched cells from forest soil in Barre Woods Harvard Forest LTER site, Petersham, Massachusetts, United States -... | ecosystem: Environmental > Terrestrial > Soil > Temperate forest >... | reverse complement strand
ATTTCTCTCATTTTTTTATTCGCCGTCCGATTTTTGCGGCGGTCCTTTCCATCGTGATCGTGCTGATGGGCGGGATTGCGGTGTTCCAACTGCCAATCGCGCAATATCCGGAGATCGTGCCACCCACTGTTGTGGTGCGTGCAGTCTATCCGGGGGCAAATCCCAAGGTTCTCGCAGAAACCGTTGCAACGCCCATTGAGCAGGAGGTTAACGGCGTTGAAAGCATGCTTTACATGTCGAGCACCTCAACGAGTGACGGCGTGATGACGCTGACGATTACCTTCAAGCTGGGGACCGATCTAAATACCGCCCAGGTTCTCGTACAGAACCGTGTCGCCATCGCATTACCAAAATTGCCCGAGGAAGTGCGCCGCCTCGGCGTAACAACGACAAAAAAATCATCCGAGTTAACGATGGTCGCGCATCTTATTTCGCCCGACAACTCGCGCGATGAACTCTATCTAGGCAATTACGCCTTCCTGCAAGTTAAGGATCAACTCGCCCGCATCCCCGGTGTCGGAGATGTCACGCTGTTCGGAGCCCGGGATTACTCGATGCGCATCTGGCTCGATCCAGAAAAGCTCGCCTCGCGCGACATGACTTCCGGCGATGTTGTGCAAGCCATTCGCGAACAAAATCTTCAGGTCGCAGCAGGCACCATTGGCCAACCGCCGGTTCCTGCAGGAAATGATTTTCAACTTACGATCAGCACGCAAGGCCGGTTGCTCGACGAGCAGCAGTTTGGTGATATCATCGTTAAAGAGGGGGCTCAAGGACAAGTCACTCGCGTGCGTGACGTTGCAAGAGTGGAACTGGCGGCGCGTGATTACTCTGTTGCCTCGCAACTCAGTGGCAAGCCTGCTGCCGCGCTTGTTATTTTCCAATTGCCAGGATCGAATGCCATCGAGACATCCGATGCCGTTCGAGCCAAGCTGGCTGAACTGAAACAAAACTTTCCACCGGGCGTGGACTACCGTGTCATTTACGACACCACAGTCTTCGCGCGTGAATCCATTGCTGCCGTCGTCCACACCCTTTTTGAAGCCATCTTGCTGGTCGTGCTGGTGGTCATCATCTTCCTGCAAAGCTGGCGTGCATCCATCATTCCACTGATCGCAGTGCCGGTGTCTCTCATTGGCACGTTCGCTGTAATGAAAGTGTTTGGTTTCTCCCTGAACAACCTTTCCTTGTTCGGTTTGGTGCTCGCGATCGGCATCGTCGTGGACGACGCCATCGTCGTGGTCGAAAACGTCGAACGCAACATTGCTCTCGGCCTCGCGCCGATTGAAGCCACCAAGAAGGCAATGAATGAAGTCAGCGGCCCAGTCATCGCAGTGGCCCTCGTCCTGTGTGCCGTGTTTGTGCCAACCGCTTTTGTCAGCGGCATCACCGGGCAATTCTATCGTCAGTTCGCACTAACGATTGCGGTCTCAACCGTCATCAGCGCTTTCAATTCACTGACACTTTCGCCCGCGCTCAGTGCTATTCTGCTTAAGAGCCACCACGCCAGGAAAGATTGGTTCGCCCGCGGAATGGACGCGATACTTGGCCGGTTCTTCCGACTCTTCAACAAAGGTTTCGATGCTACGACACACGGTTATGCTCGTGCGGTGGGTGGAACCATCCGACGTGGCGGGATTGCGCTGGTCGTGTATGTGGGGTTGCTCTTTCTGACCTGGGGAGGTTTTAAAATCGTGCCGACCGGTTTTATTCCCACGCAGGACTCCGGCTACCTGGTTGTCTTTGCCCAACTTCCCGACGGCGCGAGCCTGGAACGGACTCAGAAAATCATCAGCCATGCCGGTGAAATCGCACGCACGATTTCTGGCGTGAACGGCACCGTCGAATTTCCCGGCTACAATGTGCTCGTCGGTGCAAATCTTCCGAATACCGGCACCATGTTTGTTTCGCTCGAATCATTCGATAAACGAAAGGACCGTCGGAAGTCCATGAAGACGATCATGGAGCAACTCAACGCTCGTTATGCTGAACTGCGCGACGCACGCGTCCTGGTTTTGCCACCTCCGCCTGTGCGCGGACTTGGCAATGTTTCAGGATTCAAAATGATGATTCAGGATCGCGCGGATGTCGGGCTGGATGTGCTGGCGGCCACCTCATTCGGAATGATGATGCATGGGAGTCAGACGCCGGGACTGGCGCAAGTGTTCACAACTTTCACCACGCGTGTGCCCCAGATTTTCGTGGATGTGGATCGCGTGAAAGCCAAGAGCATGAATGTTGCCTTGAGCGATGTGAACGACACATTGCAGATTTATTTGGGGTCGCTTTACGTGAATGATTTCAACCGTTTTGGTCGCACGTATCAAGTCACCGCGCAAGCGGATGCAAGCTTCCGTCTCCATCCCGAAGACATCTCCAAGCTTAAGACCCGCAATGCTGCCGGCGATATGCTGCCACTTGGCACGCTCGTTGATATCCATGAAACAACCGGCCCTGATAAAGTCATCCGTTATAATATGTATCCCGCAGCGGACATCAACGGTGTGGCAAAGCCTGGGGTGAGTTCCGGTCAGGCCATCGCTCTCGCCCAACAACTCGCCGCAAAGGAACTTCCACCGGGCATGAGCTACGAATGGACGGAGCTGACGTTCCAGGAAATTCTTGCCGGCAACACCATTGTGTTCATCTTCCCGCTTTGCGTTTTGCTCGTATTTCTGACCCTGGCTGCGCAATACGAAAGCTGGAGCCTGCCGCTTGCGATCATTCTGATTGTGCCAATGTGTCTTCTCAGTGCCATTACCGGCATCTGGCTGCGGCACCTGGATAACAATATCTTCACTCAAATTGGACTCATTGTGTTGGTGGGTCTCGCGAGCAAGAACGCGATTCTCATCGTTGAGTTTGCGAAACAGCTCGAAGACGCTGGCAAAAGCATCGGAGACGCCGCCATCGAAGCTGCACGTCTTCGCTTGCGGCCGATTCTGATGACAAGCTTCGCGTTCATTCTTGGCGTCGTTCCGTTGGTGTTTGCCAGCGGCGCTGGCGCGGAGATGCGTCAGGCGCTGGGCACCGCTGTTTTTTCCGGCATGTTGGGCGTGACCTTCTTTGGTTTGATTCTCACACCCGTATTTTACGTTGTGATCCGAAAACTCACGGCTCGTTTCCAGTCTGCCGCTCAGCCTGCTCCCGAAATCGTTCTCGATACCGTGCCTCATGAAACACCCTGACCATCAAATTTCATTCTGGTTTGCGATCGTGATTTCGCTGGGATCGTTAATCCTGGTTACAAGTTGTGCTGTTGGTCCAAACTACAACTCCCCGCGAACCGAGGTTCCGCCTTCATTTGCAAATGCTCCAACAAACAGCGCTCTTGCGGACGAGGAAACCCTCGCCACATGGTGGAAGGGTTTCGAGAACCCAAAACTGAACGACCTTGTCGCCGAAGCAATTGCCCACAATCACGATCTGAGTATCGCGACGGCAAACGTAAAGGAGGCTCGTGCGTTACGGGGTCTCGCAACATTCGATCTGGCGCCTACTGTAAGTGCGAATGCGGGCTATGCCGAAAGCCTAAGCAGCAAAGCAGTCTCATTGCCTGGTGCTCCGCGTAGCGCCCGTGAAACTGAGCTTTTTGACTCCGGTTTTGACGCAACATGGGAATTTGACCTGTTCGGACGCGTTCGACGATCTGTCGAGGCGGCCAACGCCGATCTCAACGCCGTTGAAGATGAGCGATTGGACGTCATGGTCAGTGTTACCGCAGAAGTTGCGCGCAATTACTTTGAACTGCGAGGACTGCAAAACCAACTCGCTGTTGCACAAAAAAATAAAGACGTTCAAACGGAGACCCTCAGAATCACTCAATTACGATTGAAAGGCGGGCGAGGCACTGAATTTGATGTTTCCCGGAGCAGCTCGTTGCTTAACCTTACTCTTTCGACAATTCCACCTCTTGAAGGTTCTATTCAAAAAACGATCCACCGTCTGTCCGTTTTGACCGGACAACAACCCACCGCTCTTACCACAGAACTTTCAAGTGTCGAACCGCTGCCTTCCGCGATCCCTGCTTTGGCCCTCAGTAACCCCGAAGCGATGTTGCGCCGTCGTCCGGATATTCGAGCCGCTGAACAATCACTCGCTGCCGCAACCGCCCGCATCGGTGTGGCGACGGCAGATTTATTTCCCCGGGTGACATTTATTGGAAATATTGGACTGCAAGCCACTTCATTCACTGGCCTTGGCAAAAACGGTGCAGATACATGGAGCTTTGGACCGCGCATCACTTGGGCCGCATTCGATTTAGGCCGAGTGCAAGCAAGCATTAAAGCTGCTGATGCGCGCATGGAAGGCTCGCTTGCCTTCTATGAACGAACGGTGCTCATTGCACTGGAGGAAACGGAAAACACACTAGTGGATTTCGGACACGAACAATCCCGGCAACGATTCCTGGAATCTTCGGCTCAAGCCAGCCAACAAGCGGTCGACCTGGCACACCAACGGTACGAAGCTGGTGCAAGTGATTTTCTGAGTGTGCTCGATAGCGAGCGCACACTTCTTGAAGCTCAAGATCGTCTCGCCGCCAGCCAAACGCGAACCCTCACGGCTTTGATAGCCGTTTACAAAGCCCTTGGAGGCGGCATACCGATCATGGATGCAAAATGAGCACTTATCAGGGCTGGCCAAGACGGCACAATTCCAACGGTTTAAGTCCCCGAAAGGAGAAAATATCATGTCCATCAAACTACCAAGAATCATCAAACAATATGTCGATGCCAGCAATCAGCACGACGTGAAATCCATCCTTGCCTGCTTTTCAGACGATGCGCTTGTTCATGACGAAAAAGAAACGTTGCACGGAAAAAAGAGCATCGAGGGTTGGATTGCGAAAACAATCGAAAAATACAAATTCCACTTTAAGCCTCTTGGCGTCAAAGACGAGGATGCGGAAGTTGTCGTCGCCGTGGAAGTGTCGGGAAAGTTCGATGGAAGCCCTGTCGCGCTTGATTATCGCTTTCTCCTCGAGAAGGACAAAATTTTATCCCTCACAATTAGTTAGTCATAAGAGAATTTCGGGCAAGGCATCCGTCAGTTCGGGGATGATAGGAAAGCAGAAATTGCAAATGTAACCGTAACTTGCTTATCATCAAGCTTTCGGGCTCTTAGCTCAGCGGTCAGAGCAGGGGACTCATAATCCCTTGGTCGCAGGTTCGAATCCTGCAGGGCCCACTATATAAATAAAGGATGAAGGTAGAGGGATGAAGGATCCGACGGAGGCTTCACATCCAATGACCCACTTCTATCCGACACTGAGAAGCTGCGCGACCTTCTGAATCAAATCCGTTGGCTCGTACGGCTTCGCGAGAAAATGCACCTTCTGCGTGAGAAGTTGCTGCTGAAAGACGCCCTCCGGCGCATAGCCGCTGGTGTACAGGACGCGCACATCCGGCTTCCGCTTCCGCAAATGCACCACCAGTTCCATGCCGCCCATCCGCGGCATCACCATGTCCGTGAAAACCAGATCCACCAGGCGTTCGTTGGCCTCCATGAATTCCAAGGCCTCCTCTCCATTCGACGCGACGTTCACCGTGTAGCCCGCTTCCTGTAAAATTTCCTGCGCCATCTCACGCACCGGTTCCTCGTCCTCCACAACGAGAATATGATGCGCGCTCGATCCGAGCTTGGGAAGCGTCCGCACCGCCGTGGGTCCCAGGGAACGCGCCACCGGCAGACAAACGCGCACCACCCGTTCCGGAGTTTTCGAGGAAACTTCCAGATGTCCGCTGATCCAGGAAACCAGTTCGTGCACCGCCACCATTTCCCAATCGCCCGGCCGCGGCATCTCCACTTTATAACGCTCAAAGGCCGTGGTCGTTTTTTCCGGTCCGTTTGCGGGACATGCCTCAAGCCGGATCGCGAGATATCCGGGCGATACTTCAGGCTCGAGCTCGATGAGCAGTTTTCCTCCATCCACGAGGGCGGGACGCAGGCGCGCGGTAAGACCCAGCAAAATTTGATCGAGCGAACCCGCGTCCATCTCGAGTTTGATTTTCGAATCGCACGGCTTCAACACCACCTCCACCTTCTCCGTGAGCAACCTTTGAATGATCGACATCACGCTTTGCAAATAAGGCTGCACCTCGAAAAATTGAGGAATCGTGCCCGTCGAACGGCTGAACGTCAAAAGCTGGCGCGTCAATTGCGAAGCCTTGCGCGAAACCACGCGGATCGATTCCAGCTTCGCCCGGACAGGGCTGTCTTCGGGCAGTTTGCGCAGGATGAGGTCGCTGTAGCCAAGGATGACGCCGATGATGTTGTTAAAATCGTGCGCGATGCCGCCAACGAGCTGGCTGAGAAGCTGCTCCTTATGCACGTTGCGCACCATCTGCTCCCAGGCGGCGCCTTCGAAGGGCGAGGGCGAACTTTTTTTGGTCGCGCTTTTTTTGACAGGCCTGGCTTTGGCTCGTGTGGACTTCCGGGGAGTGCGCTTCATGAACAGTTGTTAGGAAACAGCATGCGTGAATGCCTTCTCGAGCTTAAACCGCAAATCACTCAAACGAAAAGGTTTTTGAATGAATCCCGCAAAACTATTTCCGTCGAAACGACCCTTCGTTTCCTCCTCGTTGTAGCCACTCATCACCACAATGCGCGTTTCCGGGCGGATGCGGCGCATTTCGTTGAAGGCCTCCTCGCCGCTCATGTGCGGCATCGTCAAATCAAGCAGCACCAACTCGATCCGGTCGCTCTGCTCGCGGAAGATCCGCACCGCCTGTTCTCCATCGGTCGCCGTCACGGCGTGAAATCCCAGGCTTTCCACCATGCGGGCAATCACAATCCGGATGTCATCCTCGTCGTCCACCACAAGAACGGTGCCGGAACCCTGCCATGCCGCGACCGACGTGGGCGCGGCAACCGGCTGCATCTGCACGTTGGGCATGCAGGGAATCATGAAGCGGAAGCTGCTTCCGGTCCCCAGCTCGGTGTCCACGCGGATCGTTCCACGATGCCCGCGCGCGATACCCAGCAGCGCCGCAAGGCCAAGACCCCGCCCCATGAACTTCGTCGTGAAAAAGGGATCGAAAATGCGGGCCTTCGTGTCCGGACTCATGCCGCAGCCCGTGTCCTTCACCTCCAGATAAACATATTCGCCGGGCTTCAAATCCGTGAGCGGCGTTTCCGCCAGATATTTCGCATCCGCGCGCATGAGACCGGTCGAAACAGTGATCGTGCCATCCTGGTCTCCAATGGCGTCGGAGGCGTTCACGACAAGATTCATGATCACCTGCCGGATTTGCGTGGCGTCCACCTCCACGAGGGGAAGCTTGGGAGCGAGCTGGTATTCCAGATTGACTCTCTTTGAAATGGAAACCTCGAGCAAATGCGTCATTTCCTCCATCACCTGATTGAGCTGGATCGGCTGGATGACAAAGCGGCCCTTGCCCGAGTAAGCGAGCATCTGCTTGCACAATTCCGCGCCACGCATGCTCGCAATCTCAATCTGCTCGATGAACTGCCGCGCGGGATGCGTCCTTAATTCCTTGAGGCCCAGCTCCGCATTTCCGAGCACGACCGCGAGCAGATTGTTGAAATCATGCGCGATGCCGCCGGCGAGCACGCCCAGGCTCTCCAGCTTCTGCACCCCGAGCATCGCCTCCTCCGTGCGCTTGCGCTCCGTGATGTCGACCTGGATGCCGACAAAATGCGTGACGGCCCCCTCGTCATTACGCACGGGCGATACGCTGAGTTCGTTCCAGAAAAGCGTGCCGTCCTTCCGATAATTGCGCAGCTCCACGCGGCACTCCCGTTTCTCGCGAATGGCCACACGCAGCTCCCCGAGCATGCGCTGCTCGCCATCCTGTCCCCATAAAAATCTCGGATTGCGTCCCAGCGCCTCGCTCGCGCTGTAGCCGGTGATGCGCTCGAACGAGGAATTGACGTAAACGATCGGGTTATCGGGCTGGCTGGGATCCGTGATGAGCACGCCGTTGCTCGTCGCCGCGATCGCGCGGTCGCGCAGCCGGATTTCCTCCGACATGTTGCCCGCCAGCATGAGCGCGTCCGCGCCCCGCACAAGCGACCAGACCATGCCGAACAACAGAAAACTTCCCATGAGGCCGCTCATCAGAATCAAATTGGGACGCGCATGATCGATACTGGCCTCGAACAAAGGCCCCGTCGCAAAATGCATCAGCCACGACCGGCCCAAAACCTGGATTTGCATCACGGTCATGAAGGCGGGTTGACGGCGCGCACCTCCGCGCTGCGGCGTGTCCGAATGGAAAAGCAGACGCGACGGATGCATCTGCGTGCCTTCAAAAAGCCGCAAGGTGACGTCCGGCGCCATGCGCTCGGAAAGATGATTCATCATGTCGCTGACCCGGAACTGCGTGAGGATGAAACCGCTCAAAGCCTTTTGCCGATTTTCCTCATTCGAAGAATCCATGCCGTTGCGATAGACGGGCAGAAAAAGCACGACCGCGTCGCGCGAAGTCGGATTTTGCGGCGAGCTTCCGAAGAGCGGGGCCCCGTAGGCGAGGTTCACCTTTCCCGTATCGCGCGCGCGTTCCATCGCGTAACGGAAAGCAGTTTCCTGATGCAGGTCCCTCCCCAGCAGGATCACGTTTCGTGACGTCAGCGGCTCCAGATAACGAATGCGATAGGCATCGTCGTTTCCGCGGGAGGATTCTGAAAATTTGCGCGCATATTCGGTTTCGAGGAAACGAAAGAACTCGATGGAATGATCGGGCGTCACGTGGTCAACGAAACCAAAGAATTGAATTTCCGGATTATGGATCTCGGTATCCAGGCTCCGGACATAGTCCCTCCATTCGCCATGTTCCACATCGTGGCTCGCCACAAAAAGCCCCTTCATGCCGCTCATCAATTCCTCATAGCCTTCGAAACGGTCGATGACGGCGAGCTTGATGCGCTGCGCCTCGATTTCGAAACGGGCGTGAGCCTCCGCCTCGGACCTTAAAAGCGAGTTCCTCCACGCCGCGAAAGTGCTGGCAAGGGAAATGATCAGCACCACCCACGCGGTGAACATCCTTCTCCAGGTGGGCCACGCGGACCACCGGCGGAGATGGGTGATGGGCAGATTTCCCGATTCGTCCCGGTAATCGTGAAGGACGCTCATCATGGATGTTTTAAAGGAGCGTCGTTTCATGCGGGGGCTTTATTTGCTCAAATTTTTGCCAAGCGGCTCCTCGAGGCGCGGCAAAGCGCCGGATTTCGCCGAGCGTCGCAACGCGCTGCGGATGCGGTCGCGCAGATCGGTGGACTTGAACGGCTTTTGCACGAAGCCCGCCAGCCCCTTGCCGATGAAACGCGCCGTGACGTCGTCTTTCGTGTAGCCGCTCATCAACAACACGCACGCGGAAGGATCGAAACGCCGCACCTCCTCAAAAAATTCCTCGGCGTTCATGCGGGGCATGGTCATGTCCAGCAGCACGAGCCGAATCTGCGCCTGATGCTTCTGATAAAGCTTCAGTCCCTCAAGACCATCGTCCGCCGTCAGTACGTCGAACCCAAGCTGGCTCACCATCTGCGCAACCACGGTGCGAACGCTAGGATCGTCGTCGACTACCAGGATCGTTCCATCCCCGCGCCACTCGTCATCCCTGTTCTTACGGGCGACAACCGTCTCCGCGCGCGCATGGACGCAGGGGAAATAAACACGGAACGTTGAGCCCACGCCCTTTTCACTCTCCACTTTCAAAATGCCGTGATGGCCGCGCACAATGCCGAGCACGGCGGCAAGGCCAAGGCCGCGTCCATCAAACTTCGTCGTGAAAAAGGGATCGAAGATGCGGGTGCGCGTCTGCTCGTCCATGCCATGGCCATTGTCCTTCACTTCGAGATAAACGTAGGGCCCCTCCTCGACGTCGAAGACGGGGTTCGCATTGACGAGGTCGACCTTTGCGATTTGCGCGGTGCCGCTGCGCACTTCAATCGTGCCATTCTTGGCGCCGATCGCATCGGAGGCATTGATCACGAGGTTCATCACAATCTGGCGCACCTGTGTGGCGTCGGCCATCACCGCGGGAAGATTCTTGGAGAGATCGTACTTCAACATCGCGCCCTTCAACACGGAGATGCCGAGCAGGTCGGTCATTTCCTCGAGGATGGAATTCAAATCGAGCGGCTGCACCACAAAGCGGCCCTTGCCCGAATACGCGAGCATTTGCTTGCACAATTCCGCGCCGCGATGGCTGGAGATTTCCACCTGCTTGAGGAAGTCGCGCGCCTGCGAGCCCGCCGGAAGCATTTCCAGCGCGAGCTCCGTGTTGCCTAGGATCACAGCGAGCAGATTATTAAAGTCATGCGCGATGCCGCCCGCCAGCACACCCAGGCTCTCCAGTTTCTGGGCGTGCAGCATCGCTTCCTGAAGGCGTTTGCGCTCGGTCACGTCGCGCACAATACTTTGATAGCCGCCCGCTTCGCGCTTCACCGTCGCCGTGATGAGACAGTCCATTTCCGATCCGTCCTTGCGGCGCAGCTTCACTTCGAAATCCTTGACGGACCCCTTGCGCTCGATTTCCTCCTGAAAGCGCATGCGGGAATCGGGATGGACATACACCTGCTGGACGTCGAGCTTCAGCAATTCTTCGCGGCTGTAGCCAAAGAAATCGAGCGCGGCGGGATTGGCGTCCATGAAACGGCCTTCCTTCGCCGTGATGAAAATGGCGTCGCGCGAATCCTGGAAAAGATTCCGGTATTTCAATTCGCTCTCAAGCACCGCTTTTTGCGCGCGGACGCGCTCGGTGATGTCGTTCGAGAGCACAAGCTTCGCCGGGCGTCCCTGAAACTCGATCTTGTGCGTGCTGACCTCCACCTCGATGATCGTGCCGTCCTTTTTGCGATGCTTCCATCCGCCCTCCGATCCGAGCTTCGCGGTGTTCTTCACCGCCTCGAGCAGACGCGGCACTTCCTCGACGGGACGGATGTCCGTCGTGCGCATCGAGAGAAATTCTTCGCGCGAATAACCGTAATGGCGCACCGCCGCGTCGTTCACGGCGAGAAAATCCAGCGTCTCCGCGTCAATCACCCACATGGGCATGGGATTGTTTTCAAAAAGCAGGCGGTATTTGGCTTCGCTCTCCAGCAGCGCTTTCTCCGCTTTCTTGCGCTCGGTGACTTCCGTGAACGAAAGCACGACGGCATTGGGTTCCGTGTCGCTGGTGGAAAAGATGGGCTGGGAATTGACCGAGATCCAGCGGAGTCCCTCGCGCGATTTGATGCCCATCACCACATTCGAACACGCCTGCCCCGTGCGCAGCGTGACAACGGACGGACGTTCCCCCTCTGGAAAATGGGTTCCATCTTCACGAACGGCGTCCCATACGGTGGTGGGCTTGCGCCCCATCATCTCATCCGAGGGAAGACCCAGAATCCGTTGCGCGCTGGGATTGAGCGTCTGAATCACGCCGTCGGTGTCTTGAATGACGATGCCCTCCTCCATGGAGGAAATCACGGAACCATAAAGGCTTTCGCTCGCCTGCACGTAATGCGCGGAACGGCGGCGCTGAAGCGCGTTGGCGAACATTTCCCCGATGATTCGCAGAAATGCGATCTGGTCCTCCGACCAGCTCATCGGACGACGCACCGAATCAAAACCAACAAAACCGATCAGGTTCTGGCCTGAAATCATGGGAACGCAAACCAGTGATTGAATCGATTCGTTGAGAAACTCCTCCTTCTCCGCGGCAGCCTCGGACGGCAGATCCTGCACGGACGGAATGTGCACCGTTTCGAAGCGCTTCATGCGCTCCATGAACCACGAGAAATGCTGCGCCGAAATGTTTTTGAGCCGATGGATTTGCGGCTCGATGCCCGGGGCGCACCACTCGTGCGTGTTGTCGATTGCGGCCAGATCGTCCGAGCAAAGAAAGACGTAGCTTCGGTCGACGCCGGCAAATTCGCCGATCACCTGCAGGGCGCGGTGAATTTCCGCATCCACTTCCTCGGGTGTCACCAAAATAAACCGCGTGGAGAGCGTGGAGATCACCTCTTCGAACCGAATGCGATAACGCAGCTCTTCCTCGACACGCTTTTGATCCGTGACGTCCGAGACGAAAACAATGACTCCCGCAACCTTGCCCTGGGCGTCGTTAAATGGAATCTTGTCCGTGCAAACCCATCTCTTCGCGCCGGATTTGTCCTGGTAAGGCTCCATGATCCCGAGCTTGGGTTTGCCCGATTGGATCACTTCGAGATCGTCCGCGTGATATTTGGCAGCTTCATCCGGATAAAGCTCCTCCACCATGCGCCCTTCCATATCGCCCACTTCCATCCCCTTGCTTGCCGCGGCAAACTTGTTCGCGCGAAGGATGCGATTATGGGAGTCCTTAACCCAGATCATCGCGGGAAGCGCATCGAACAAAAACCGGTCCTTCAGGAAAACATCCGACAGGGACGAGAAGCCGGATTTCAAGCGCGATTGGATTTCCGCAGCCTCCATCTTCTCCGAAAAAAGTCCCGCGGCTCCCGCCGCCGTCAATGCCGCGTCCGCGCCGCCGCCGCGCGGGACGTTGGTTACAAAAACCGGCTTTTGCGTGCCGCCCGAGAGGGTTCGGCACAACTCCACGCTTTTGCGGCCAAAACGATTCCAGTCTAGGACAAAACAATCGCACTCCACTTTTTCAAGCGACGGCATTTCCCCCCGCATGTTGAGGTCCAAAGCCGGCTCAATACCCGCAATTCGCATCTGCTCGGCTAAATGCCGCGCCGATTCCGAATCTTTGGCGATGATGAGCGCCCTCATAGGTGGCAGCCGTTAAAAAAGAAGACTTGAAAAGGGACACGCGGAATCTCGAATCGATGCTCGAAACACTGCGTCACAAGCCGAGAATTTACCACGTAACTCGCTTGATGGAAAGCAGATAAGGATTTCGAAAAATCGTGGAATCAGGCCGGATTCCGAACCGCCGCATGTCCATTCATCAGGCAATCTTCCAGCGAAACGCCCCCACGATAACTCCCCACCAGACGCAGGCCCGGATTCCTTCTTTCCACCGCGTCGCATTCCGCCAAAATCCGGTCGTGATGCTCTTCATATTGGGGAATGGCGGCCGGCCAGCGCGTCACACGCGAAAACCCAGGCTCGCTGCGAATCTTCAACAAGGTCGTGGCATCGTTCACCGCGGTTTGGATCAGCGCCTGCTCCGACAGTTCCAATGCCGTCGGATCCAGGCGGCCCCCCAGAAAAATCGTCAGCAATACAGACCCATCCGGACTTCGTCCGGGAAAAAGTGTCGATGAAAAAAGAATGCCCAGGCTTCGAAGATCCAATCCACGACGAATCAAGACGCCAAAACCATCCAAAGGATGCCCCACGGCCTCCCTTTTGAAACCCAGATGCACCACGGCAATGGGCGCATGCGGAACCGTCGCGAGCGCCGCCGCATCGGGAAAAAGACGCGCCGCGACCAGGGAAGAGGTCGCAAGCACCAGCCGACGCGTTTTCCATTCGGTTCCCGCCGCGCCCACCCGGTAAAATTCGCCATCGCGTCGAACGCCTTCCACTTTCACCGAACTTTTCACCTCCAGGCCCGTCGCCAGTCCCAAAACCAACTGCCGCATTCCTTCCGGCCAGGAAATCATGCGGGATCGAAAAGATTTCCTTCCCATTTTCTTCAACATGCCGAAGGTCACACTCCCCGCCTTCTGCTCCATTTGATGCAACCGGGGCCATGCGTGGCGTACCAGAATGCTCTCGGGGTCCCCGCCATAAATGCCCGAGATAAAGGGCGACACCACTTCCTCGAGCCACTCCCCGCCGAGGCGCCGGCGTACAAACGCCGCGATCGATTCGTCCGGATCATCGCCGCGAGGCGCCCACATTTCGCGCAGCAACGCCGCGCGCATCCGCCATGAAAAAACTGGCGACGAAAAAAACTCCGACAGGGAGGATGGAATCGCAACTGGCGTTTGGTTCCGGACCAAAAATCTTTTTCGGGCCTGGGGCGCCGCGTCGCACGCCGTTTGCAAAAGTCCGAGCCGCTCCAGAAATTCCGCCGCCTCCGGTTTTGAAAGCCGCAGGGTGTTCGGACCCGATTCGCAAAGAAATCCATCCCGCCGGACCGTGGAGACCGCGCCGCCCGGCTCGGGATTCGACTCCAGCACCAGCGGAGTGATGCCCTGCTCGCGCAAAGCCCTCGCCGCCGCGAGGCCCGAAACGCCCGCGCCAATCACCACCGCAGGATGTTCACCCGCCACGCTCATTTTTTCAACCGTTCCACAAATCCGTTCAATGTTTCAATCCACTCGGGCCGCTCATTGAGACAGGGAATGAGCGCGTAATTCTCTCCCCCCGACGCAAGAAACGTCTCGCGTCCCCGCATGCCGATCTCCTCGAGCGTTTCCAGGCAATCGGAAACAAACGCCGGACAAATCACGCGCAACCTGCGGATGCCGCGCGATGGCAGCGCCGCCAGCTCCAGGTCCGTGTAGGGCTTCAGCCACGGATCGCGTCCAAGACGGGACTGGAATGAAATGGAAAACTTTCCCTTCGGAATTTTTGCCGTCTGCACAAAGGAGCGCATCGTGGCAAAACATTGCGCGCGATAACAGGTCGCATGCGCCGGATGCGGCGTGGCGCAGCAATCGGCGCTCATCAGACAATGGGTTCCGGATGGGTCGGCGAGCTTCATGTGCCGCTCCGGCAACCCGTGAAAACTGAAAAGCAAATGATCGTAAGGCTCGCGCAAGGCGTCGGACGCGCTCGCGACCAGCGCCTGCACATACGCGGAATCGTCGAAAAAAGGCGGCAACACCTTCAGCGCCATAGCCGGCGCTTTTTGTTTCAAAACTTCGCGCACGCGCTCCACAACCGTCTCATAACTCGACATCGCATAATGCGGATAAAGCGGAACGAGTAAAATCTCCTCGAAACCTCGCGCGGCGATGCGAGCCACCACATCCGGAATGGAAGGATTGCCGTAACGCATCGCGAGCTCGACCGGAAGATCGGTCTTTTTCTGAAGCAACGCCTGAACTTTTTTGCTGATAACGACGAGTGGAGAGCCTTCGGCCGTCCAGATCGACTGGTAGGCGTGCGCCGACTGTTTCGGACGGGAGGGCAAAATGAAAACGTTCAACACGAACTGGCGCACGAGCCATGAACCGTCCAGCACGCGGGCGTCGGAGAGAAATTCGCGCAGATAACGGCGCACGTCCGGCACCGAGGGCGAATCAGGCGAGCCGAGATTGACGAGCAGCACGATCGGGCGGCTCATATCGTCCGCGAAAATTCGCGTTCCGAAACTCCCAGATACGCGTCGAACAGCATGCAGATGTTTCGGACAAGAAGCCGTCCCACCGGCGTGACTTCCATTTTCGAGCCATTGCACGCGATGAGGCCGTCGGCTTCCATGGGCTTCATTTTTTTGAGCGCATCGTCAAAACAGGAATCGAAGTCGATGCCGTGCCGCTCGGAGAACGCACTCTTATCAATCGCGAAGTCGCACATGAGGCGCATGATGACGTCGCGCCGCACCATGTCGTCGTCGCTCAGTCGGATCCCTCTTTGCGTCGCGAGACCGTCGCCGAGGATCGCTTTTTCATAATCGTGAATGTTCTTTTGATTTTGCGCGTACGTGCGGCCCACCTGCGAAATCGCGGAAACGCCGAATGCGTGAAGATCACAACCCGCATGCGTCGTGTATCCCTGAAAATTGCGATAGAGCGTTCCCGCCTCCTGCGCGCGGCAAAGCTCGTCGCCGGGCTTTGCGAAATGATCCATTCCAATGTAGCGATAGCCCGCACCGGTGAACGCCGCGATGGCGCTCCGCAGGATCGCCAGTTTTTCGCGGGACGAAGGAAGTTCCTCAGCATGGATCGCCTTTTGATGCCGAATCATTTTGGGAAGATAGGCGAAATTGAAAAGCGCGATCCGGTCGGGAGCAAGCGCGAGGATTTTTTCGACGGTTTTTCCAAACGAGGCTTCCGTTTGATGCGGCAGACCGTAAATGAGATCGACGGAAATGCTTTGAAAACCGCGTGAACGCGCCTCCTCAATCACGCCGCGCGTCATCTCCTCCGTCTGGATGCGGTTCACCGCCTTCTGCACGCGCGCGTCGAAATCCTGGATGCCCATGGAAAGCCGGTTGAACCCAAGCTCCTGGAGCGTCTTCAAATGTTCGGACGTGGTTTCGCGCGGGTCCACCTCGAGCCCGATCTCCGCGTCGGGCGCGAATTCAAACCGCGCGCGCGTCGCCTCGTGCAGCCGCCGGAGCTGATCGGGCTTGAAAAACGTGGGCGTGCCGCCGCCCCAATGAAGCTGGGCCACGCGCCTTCCCTTGCGAAGGCCGGGCGCCACGCGGTCCATCTCGCGGATCACGAGGTCCGTGTAGCCGACCGGACGTTTCCGGTCGCTCGTGAACGTCACATTGCAGCCGCAAAAAAAACAGACCGACTCGCAAAACGGCAGATGAAAATAGAGCGAGAGATCGGACGGCTTTTTCAACGCGTGAATCTCCTCCATCTCGCGCAGCAGATCGGTGGACGAGAATTCCTGCGTGAATTGCGGCGCCGTGGGATAACTCGTGTAGCGGGGTCCCGACGCGTCGTATTTCAAAAGCAAGGCGTCGTCCACAATCGGGACGGAGGATGAAATGCCGGTTTGCAAGCATTCCAGACTAACATGGAGGGAGCGGATCGCAAAGCATCGAACTTCCGACGGGACGTCACGGTTGGTCGGGGATCTTTGGCTTGATGACCTGGTAATAGTAGGCGAAGAGCTCCGGAATTTTTTGGATTTTCGTGTCGGGTTTCACGAATCTTCGCGCGATCACGACGTGAACGATCTGATCTTCGAAAAATTCCTTCCGCACTCCCTGCCGCGCCACATACGCGACCATTTTTGGAAGCTTCTCGGGAAGTTCGGATATTTGCGCCTCCGTCAGGTACGGCAGCCCCACAAAGGAAATGATCGCCGCAGCTTTTGGATATTTTTGAACGATCTCCTTGTAGTGCTCCGGACTCATTCCGCTGCCCGGCTCCGGAGAATGATCGAAGAAGCCCGCTACTTTTTCCCGGCCGACGACATGAATTCCCGAATGGCTTTCGATGGAGTTCCAAAAAAATTTCATCTGATCTTCATAAACAGCGAACCTCGTCCCCGAAGCGTCCGGATAAACGACCACGACGTCGCCTCTTTCATGAAGGACCCTGGCGCTTTCCTCCGCCATTCCCCATCCCAGCGCGCGAAAGGACATGCGATCCAACCTCGCCTTGCGCGGGCCTTCCGGAATGAAAGAGAGCAACGAAGCGATGATCGCGAGAACGCAGATGGTCTGAATGATTTTCCGCTGTTGAGGACTAAGTCGGGAGGGAGGCATGGAATTACCTCCTTCAAGAAACCCTTAATTAAGAAGGGATTACAATGCGAAACATCCTTTGGAGTCTGCAAAAAATTGCAAAAGGAAGCTCTTGAATCGGACGATATAATAAATGAATGGATGGAAGTTGGACCTCTTAAAATTCATTCATATTCGTTGTCCATGAATTTATTAAGATCCAAGACCAGAGGGTTTTCGTTACTGGAGCTGATGGTTTGCGTCTCAATCCTGGTCGTACTGGTCGCCCTCCTTACCCCTGCCTTGAAACAGGCCCGGGAATCGAGCAAGGCGAGCCAATGTGTGAATAATTTGCACCAGATCGGGGTGGCCATTCAGCTTTACGCCGAAGCTTCAAGCGACACTTATCCGCCCTGTCAATACATCAACAATGGAGATCTCAACACCGTTTCGAACGAGTGGTCCAATATGATTTCACCTTACCTGGGGGGAACCGTTCATGAACGCGGCAAAGTGTTTGTTTGTCTCTCCCACGTGCTCAGCGTGATCGGCAACCCTGATTATCCCCACGACAACTATCCCACCTATGCCATCAACCAGGGAATCTGCCCTTCTTACGATACCGTCTGGGGTTATCCCTACTTTCCGCCGTGGTTCATTCCTCCAATTTATCCTGCCTACCCCATTCAAACGAAAAGCATCAAATATCCCGCGGAGCTGATTCTGGTTGCGGACGCCATCCAGCACACGGAACTCGGAGGAAGGGTTCGACCCTATTTTGATCATTCCACCACGCCTTGGGGCGATCCGGCCGAAGCGGAGACCGGGGATGATCCCAGCAATTGGGATTACGATGGAGATTTTAGTTTTAGCACATCGACCGGCCAGATTCGCTTCCGTCATCTCGGGAGCTTCAATGCGGTTTTATGCGATGGACACGTCGAAAGTTTCAGACACGCCTATGTCGATGATGTCTGGACCTGGCATTATCCCACGAAACAGAAAAATTTCTGTTTCTATCAATAAGCTGCCGAATCCACCCCGTTAATTTTCAGACGGCGACGCGGGAGCTTTTGCAGAAGGCGTCGCGACCGTCACGTTCCCCAGAGCGCCGGGTACAATCAGACCGTCCACCAGCGCGGGAAAAGATTCCGCATTGCCGGAAAGCGACAGCGCGATGATGCGGGGAGGATGAGCGCCTGCCTGCGCGAGCTGCCCCTCCTTCCAAACGGGAGGTCCCACGAGCGAGACGATCAGGGACGCACGTGGATGTTTCTGGATGATCCTGAGGAAAACATCTCCTGAAAGACCGGCGCTGGGCCCGTGGGGAATGTCGTTACCATCGACGCGTTCGATTTCAAGGGAGGAGACTCCCCCCTGTTTTTTGAGGACCGACGCCACCGTGCCTTCGCGTTCCTTTAAAAGGAAATCCGGACACGTTTGAAAATCCACGGAGAGCAGGACGGTCTCGTCTTTTTTTTCAATCCGGCCCACCTCGGCTCCCAGCGCGTCCGCGATGGCGGACGATGCCTTCGTGTAAACCGAATTTTTAGGCGCGGCTTTTCCGGGCCGCATCAAAAAAAGCAGCTGGAGCACCAGAATGACGGAAAAAACCATCAACAGTTTTTTTTGGACGTCCGGAGAAAGATTCATCTTCGATCGCGATGGAGATTCACTTATTTGTAGGGATTGGTCCCGCCACCGTATTGGTAGCCACACCACCATCCCTGGTTGATCCGATTGCTTTCAGTGCACCCAATCGATTCGATATGGCCGTCGCAAAAAAGATAGTTTTCGCGTCCTCCATGGATTCCCTTGGGCGGTCTCATTTCGTACGCATACCCCATCAAGTGCCACAAATCCCACCCACTCTGGGCGAAACTCCATTGCCCTCCCTGCCAGCTGCACATGAGAAGGATGCGCCGCGCCGGATTGGGCACCATCTCCTGCGCATTTCCAAAGACGCCCTGATCGCCCGTGGGAATCGGAATCGGATCCGACGGATCAGGCCATTTGATGTCGCAACAATCATTGTACGCGTAACCCATGTAATCCAAATAATAATCCGCCGTGGCCATGACCTCCCGCCGGACTCCCGGACAAAGCAATTCGGGTTTGACGCGCTTCTCGCCTCCTCGCGACGGATAACTCACCATCCCGTTCGCAGAATTGTCGCCAGCGCTGGAAATATAAGCGCCCGCCCGGGTTTGATAATTGGCGCACCCGCCCCAGGCGTTGAGCCTCATTTGCGGATACATGTCGTTGTTGTGCTGGCGGTAGATATCCATGGCAACGGACCATTGACGAAGGATGCTCATGCATTTCACCCGTTCCTTGATGACGCTCGCGTTCTGTAAGGCGGGCAGAAGCATGAGCACCAGGATGCTGACAATCACCATGACGAAAAGGATCTCCAGAAGCGTCATGGCCTTCAAGCCATGCCGCTTCGACGGGACGCTCACGCGAAAATGGATGGGATGGATCAAAATTCTTCCTGGATCTCGCAGGGGGACGATATGGCCAGCAACTTAATCCGCATCCCTTCAAAAGCAATCTTTATTCATTGCATGAAATGGCACGGCTGAGCGCAAAAGATCATCGACTCACGATCCAATCTCACTTAACCCTTACGAGCGATGAATCCCCTCCGCGAAGGCCTGCTTCGTCAACGCGTTCCCGAGCCATGCACTCTGGTGATCTTTGGCGCGTCGGGCGATCTCGCGCATCGCAAGCTTCTTCCCGCCGTTTACAGCCTGGCGCACGAGGGCCTGCTGCCGCCCTACTTCTCCGTCATCGGCGTCGCCGTCACCCCCCACACTCCGGAATCCTTCCGCGAGGACATGAAAAAGGCGGTGAACCAGTTTTCGCGCTATCGCCCGATCAACGAGGTGGTCTGGAACGCGCTCGCCAGCCGGATGTATTACGTGCAGGGCGACTTCAAGGACCCGGAGACGTACAAAAAACTCCACGCGCTTTTTCAGCAGAGCGACCTCGAATGCCGCACCGGCGGCAACAAGCTCTTCTATTTGTCCACCGCCCCGAGTCAGTTCGAGGCGATCACCACGCAGTTGAAGCAAAGCCAGCTTTCCGAGGGCGAAGGATGGCAGCGCGTCGTCGTGGAAAAACCCTTCGGCCACGATCTCGCCTCCGCGCGCGAGCTCAACTCGCACCTGCGCTCCATCTTCGACGAACCTGAGATTTTCCGGATCGACCATTACCTCGGCAAGGAGACGGTGCAAAACATCCTCGTGCTGCGATTCGCCAATGGCATCTTCGAGCCCATCTGGAAGAACAATTATATCGACCACGTGCAGATCACCGTGGCGGAAACGCTCGGCGTGGGCCGGCGCGCCGGCTATTACGAAGAGGCGGGCGCCGCGCGCGACATGATGCAAAACCATATGATGCAGCTTCTCGCCCTCGTGGCGATGGAGCCTCCCGTCAACCTGCAGCCGGAATCGATCCGCGACGAAAAAGTGAAGGCGCTGCGCGCGCTTCATCCCATCGTGGAGAAAGAAATTGCGGCCTCCACCGTGCGCGCCCAATACGCCCCGGGCTATATCCAGAACGAACGCGTTCCCGGCTATCGCGAGGAGGAGGGCGTCTCCACCCAGTCCACGACAGAGACGTTCGCCGCCGTCCGGCTTTTCATCGACAGCTGGCGCTGGGCGGGCGTGCCCTTCTATCTCCGCCACGGCAAACGCCTCGCGAAATCCGGAACGGAAATCTCGATCTTTTTCAAAAAATCCCCGGGCATTTTGTTCAACGCCGCCGACAGCGAAACGCCGATCGAACACAATGTGCTGACGATCCGCATCCAGCCCAACGAGGGAATTTCACTTCGCATGGAGGCGAAGGTCCCGGGCCAGATGCTGCAAATCCAGTCGGTCAAAATGGATTTTCAATATGGGAGCGAATTCGGCTCCGATTCGCCGGAGGCCTATGAACGGCTTCTGCTCGACGCGATGATCGGCGATCCCACGCTTTTCATCCGCCACGACGAAGCGGAGCAATCGTGGATGTTTTTTGATCCCATCCTGCAGGCGTGGAAAGCCGCGGGCGCGGAAAATCTGGACGCCTACCCCGCCGGAACGTGGGGACCGCCCGCATCCGACGCCATGATCCAGCGCGATGGGCGCGAATGGAGGAGATTATGAGCGACGGATCCTTGTTCGGCGTGGGGCAGGTCCTCGAAAATCTCAAGTCGCTCTGGACCCGCGCGGACAGTTCGAGCGCCGTGGACCGCACCGTTTCGCACGCCTGTCTTTCCAATCTCATCATTTACACGGAGGACCGCTCGGAAGAGGAAGGCATTTCGAAAACCATTGACGATTTCGTGCAGAAACATCCCTGTCGCGCGACCCTCATCGTCGCCCAGCCCCTCGAAAAATCCGGCAAGATCGACGCATCCGTCACCACACATCAGTCCAGCCTGGGCGCGCATCATACGGTCGCTTGCGAACAAATCACGCTGCGCGTCCCCGCTTCCGGACTTGAAGAACTTCCCAGCGCGATCCAGGCGCTGCTCGTTCCCGACCTTCCCGTCTACCTCTGGTGGCGCGGCATCTTCCTTCATCAAAAAACGCTGTTGGAGAAGATGCTCCCATTCGTGGACCGCTTCATCTACGACGGCGTGACATGGGTGGACCTTCATCACACGGTGCCGGCGGTATCGGATTATTTTTCGCGGTTCGCGGGAAAAGTGGCGTTCACCAACTTCAACTGGTCGCGCCTGCGTCCATGGCGCGAATACACGGCTGACTTTTTCGATGCGGGCGCTTTTGCGAAGGAGGTCTGGGAACTCAATCGCGTGCGCGTGGAATATATGGCGCTTCCCGGCCTGGAGGAGGGCTACCAGTTCCGTACGCTCCTGTATGTGGCATGGCTGGCGGCGCAGCTCGAATGGCAGCCATTCGAGGTGGTCAAAGATGCCAAAACGCCCCGCATTCGCTTTCGCAACTCGAAGGGCGCGACCGTGGAGGCTGAACTCGCGCTTCTCCCCCAATCCGGATCCAGCAGCCAAAGCATTCAGCGCATTCTTCTGGGAATTCAAAATGGGAAGCATCAGGAATTCCTGATCGAGCGCGACCACAAGCAACACATGATGGTCCTCTCCACCAAACAGAACGGGGACAAGAGTTCGGTCTTCCGCATGGTCCCGCACGCGGATTCCAGCGGCGCCGACCTGCTCCATCGCGAACTCGGCCGCCGGGTCCGCAATCGCGTTTTTGAAAAAGCATTTGCGATGGCCGCAAAGCTGATCCAGATGATTTAAGGAAGAATGTAGAAGATAGGAGTTAGAATTTCCAAAAACATTCTCCTCTTTCCATTTTGAAACTGAAACTTACATTCGAATTTTCACGAGCCGAATAGATCACATTCTATCTTCCAACTTCTATCTCCTACCTTCTATGTCCTCTTCCACCTATGAACTCGGCGTCGTCGGCCTCGGCGTGATGGGCCGTAATCTACTTTTGAACATGGGCGACCATGGTTATTCCGTCGCCGGATTTGACCTCGACGCGGGCAAGGCGGAAAGCCTGAAGAAGGAAGCGGGTTCCCGAAAAATTTTTGCGACGTCCGATTTGAAGGAATTCATCGGCGCGCTCAAGTCGCCGCGCGCCATCCTGATGATGGTGCCCGCCGGCGCCCCTGTGGACGCGGTGATTCGCGATGTGCTGCCGCATCTTTCCGAAGACGATCTTCTCATCGACGGTGGCAATTCTTTTTTCAAGGACACGAACCTGCGCGAGAAAATGCTCTCCGAGAAAAAAATCTTCTTCGTGGGAATGGGCGTTTCCGGCGGAGAAAGCGGCGCGCGCCACGGCCCCAGCCTGATGCCGGGCGGAAACAAGGACGCCTACGACCGCATTCATCCCGTCCTCGAGGCGATCTCGGCGAAAGTGAATGGTGACGCATGCGTCGCCTATCTCGGGCCGTCGTCCGCGGGCCATTACGTGAAGATCGTGCACAACGGCATCGAGTACGGACTCATCCAGCTCCTCGCGGAGGCGTACGACCTCATGCATCGCGGACTCGGGCTCAGCAATGAAGAGTTGAAAAAAACCTTCGAGGAATGGGATCGCGGCGAACTCAAAAGTTATCTCGTCGAAATCACGGCGAGTATTTTCGGACAAATCGATGATGAAAGCGGCAAGCACGTGATCGACCTCATCCTCGACACGAGCAAGCAAAAGGGAACGGGCATGTGGACCGCCGAAAGCGCGATGGAGATGCACGTCCCCACGCCGACGATCGATACCTCTGTGGTATGGCGCAATCTTTCCAGCCTCAAGGGCGAGCGCCAGGCCGCGAGCCAGCTCCTTCCGGTATCGACCCCCACATTCTCGGGCGACAAACGCGCCTTCCTGGAGTCCATTCGCAACGCTGTTTACGCGGGGACGATCATCACCTTTGCCCAGGGCATCGCCCTGCTGCGCATGGCGTCGAAGACGTACGACTACCAGCTCAACCTCGAAACCGTGGCGCGCATCTGGCGCGGCGGCTGCATCATCCGAGCCGCCGTCCTGGAAAAAATCCGCAATGCTTTCGGCAAACAGCCTGACCTCGCCAATCTCATGGTCGATCCCGATCTCGCGAAGGAACTTCTCGCGCGTCAGCAGGATCTTCGCTCCGTCGTGCGCGCCGCCGCGGAAATGGGAATCCCGGCCGCCGCGTTCATGACCGCCCTCTCGTATTTCGACGGTTACCGCACGGCGCGATTGCCCTCCAATCTCACGCAGGCGCAACGCGATTACTTCGGGGCGCACACTTACGAGCGCACGGACGCCAAGGGCGTGTTCCACACGCATTGGGGCTCCGTGGAAAACGTTCCGCAACCTGCGCTCGCGGGCAAGGAACGACAAACGCTCTAGGCAATTCCGCCGAACGTCACGAAATCGTCGACGTCGAGCACATCGAACCACGTCGCAATGTCGCCGCGCTTCGGCGCCATCTCAGAGTGGTATTTGTTGAAAAAGTTGCGCGATTCAAGGTCCGTTGGGACGCGCTGTTCCTGATATGCCGACCACGCGGCGATCTCGACGGGAGTGCGCTTGAGAGTGGCGTTTTCCGTGATCCACTCCAGAATTTCGCCATCGCCTTTTCCCTTTTCCAGTTCCTTGCGCAGTTTCTCCGGATCGATGCCGGTGAATTTCACGAAATGCTGGTCGAGCGGACAATTGAAATGAAACTCGCCATTTTTTCCGGCGATGGTGGCGCGCCCCTTGTCGAGCATGCGGGGAAGAATGACATATCCGCCCAGGCGGACACGGGGACTGCGGGGCGGACGTTGGGTGAGATCGGTAAAAGCAATGGGCATAAAGTTCCTTGGTAAGACTCAACTTGGCGAAGCTTTTTCGAATTGCAAATTGAAATGCGTGAAGGACGATAAAAGAGCAGACCTGTTCCAATGATTCCGCTGCATGACAACAATCCCACGAAACATTTTCCGTGGATGACGCTGCTCATCATCGGGGCAAATGTCTTCGTCTTTCTTTACTGGCAGCTGGGAACGGGCCTGGAGCGCTCCATCCAGATGGCCGCCTTCATTCCCGCCGACGCCCACCACTACGGCATCGTGGCGGAAACGCCGAGTCTGGTGATGTCCATGTTCATGCACGGCGGATTCATGCATCTCATCGGCAACATGTGGTTCCTCTGGCTCTTCGGCAACAACGTGGAGGACCGTTGCGGCTCGTTCAGTTTTTTTGTCTTCTACCTCGCCTGCGGCATCGCGGCGACGCTGGGCTATGCGTCGTTCAATCCGAATTCGCACGTCCCCCTCGTCGGCGCCAGCGGCGCGATCTCCGGCGTTCTGGGCGCCTATGTCGTGATGTTTCCGCACGCCGAAGTGCTCACGCTCGTGCCGCTTGGATTTTTCACACGCCTGATGTACCTGCCCGCGTGGATTTTTCTCGGCATCTGGATCGGCTTCCAATTTCTCAGTCAGGCGATGACATCCGCCTCGCGCGGAGGCGGGAAGGAACAAGGAGGCGTCGCGTTTCTCGCGCACATCGCCGGCTTTGCCGTCGGCGCCGTCCTCATCTTTATTTTCCGGCGGCGCTAGGCGTGAACAGATCAGTCAACCTGGCTTACTGAAGTTTCGCGACGTCGGGCTTCAACGCCGACAACGCCTTGAGGACATCCTGCGCCTGCTGCTGGGTGGACGCCTTGAGATCACGCCAGACGATCATGCCGTCCCTGATCAAAAAAGATTGCCGCGAGGCGAGGCCCATCGTCGTGTGAACGCCAAACGCCTCGACCACCTTTTTGTCCGAGTCCGCGATGAGCGTGAAGGGAAGATGAAACTTCTCCTGGAATTTTTTCTGGTCCGCGGGTTTGTCCGTGCTGACGCCAATCACCTGCACGCCGCGCTCGGTGAGTTGCGTGAACGCATCGCGCAAACTGCATGCCTCAGCCGTGCATCCGGGCGTGTCGGCCTTCGGATAAAAATAAACGAGCGTGATTCCCTTTTTATAAACCTGGGCGAAGTCGATCTGCGCGCCGTTTTGATCGATCGCGACGAGTTCGGGAGCCTTGTCCCCGACGTTCAGGGGCTCTCGCGCCTCGGTGATTCCCAGAAGTGAAAGAAGTCCCATACAGATTGCTGGAAGAATTTTAATTTTCATACATCACGATGCACGGTATCGGGCGAAAATGCAGGCAGACAGACGGCGATATATTCCGCGTCCTCCGGCCCCGGTGTGCTGTATTGCACCCATTCGCGCCTGTGCGCCACCACCGCCTGGCCCGCGCCCACGTCGATGAAGCCGCTTCTCGAGGTCACACGCAAGACTCCTTTGAGCACCACGGTGTATTCGTCGAACTCAGGCGTCTGTCCCGGCTCGCTCCAACCCGAAGGGCTTCGCATGTACGCGATACTGACGTCGGAGGTCTTGGAATTCACGCGCCCCACGTATTCGTTGATCAATTTCAATTTGTTGCCCGCAGCCGTGATGAGCGTGGGGGAATGAATGTGGGTTGGCATTCCAAAACTCTGCCTGCGTCCCGCGAAAAATCAACGCTGCGAAAAGTATTTTTTTCCGAGGCTGACTTTTCGTCCTTATGAGTTAACTTTCCCTCATGCGCATGGTCCCCACGCTTTCGCGCCCCCTGGCCACGTGCTCCCTGGTGGCGCTGGATCTTGAAAGCCAGCAGATGGGCGTCGCCGTCGCAGGCCATTGGTTTTCCATCGGCACCCTCATTCCCTGGGCGGAGGCCGGCGTCGGCGCGGTCGCCACGCAGGCCGGCATCAGGGTGGAATATGGAATCGATGGCATCCATTTGATGGTCACCGGAAAAACCGCGCCCCAGGCGCTGGAACTTCTTCTCATGCGCGACCCGGAAGCGGCGCTTCGCCAGGTCGCCATGATCGATCGCCAGGGAAATCTCGCCGCGCATACCGGCGCCCGCTGTGTGGCGGAATCCGGCCATCATTTTGGTAAAAATTACGTCACGCTCGCCAACATGATGAGCAAGCCCGGCATTCCCCAAATCATGGCGGACGCCTTCGAAAACGAAAAAGGCGATTTCGCCGACCGCATGCTCGGCGCGCTGCAGGCCGCACACGATGCCGGCGGCCATTTGAGGCCTCCCCAGTCCGCCGCCATGTTGATCGTGAACCGTCACTCGGTCGACCACGTGGCGCAGGACGTTGTGGCGGATCTGCGCGTGGAGGAACATCTGGATCCACTGAAGGAATTGAAACGCCTGGCGCTGCTCCATCGCGCCTACAAAGGCGCGAGCCTCGGCATCCAGGAGCTGATGTCCGGCGACGTCGAAGCGACTATGAAGCAATATGAAGAAGCCACGCGGCTCTGTCCGCACAATCACGAGCTTCGATTCTGGATGGCGGTCGCCCTCGGCAACGCGGGAAAGTGGGAGCAGGCGCTGCCGATTTTCGACGCCGTCCTCGAAGCCGAACCCTCCTGGAACCTTTTGATTCCGCGTCTCATCCAGGTCGAACTGTTGCACGACCATCCTCGTTTCTCCAACCTCACTCTCGCATGACAACACGCTCTCTCCTGCTCGTCTTTTTTTTACTCGCCTCCGCCTGTCTTGCGTCGAACTTCATCTGCACGAAAGACATTCCGGTTTATGACGCGTCGGGGATGACGATCGCCACGATCAAGAAAGGAACCTCCATCGACGTCAACACCACGTCGGACAAGGACCTCTTCCCGGTTCTTTTCACGAACGAAAAAGGCGAGATGGTGAACGGTTTTTGCAAAGCGTCGGACTTGAACCGCAAACCCAACGCCGCTCCGCCTTCCGCCCCCAAACCCGCCGCGAAAGCGTCAGGTCCGGAAACCGACAATTCCGATTCCGATGGGTTATGGATGACCAGCCTTGCCAGGGCGCAGGAAATGGCGAGGGAGAAGCATCGCCTGCTCGTCATGGATTTCACGGGATCCGATTGGTGCGGCTGGTGCATCAAGCTCGATGAAGACACGTTCAGCAAAAAGGAGTTTGTGGATTACGCGCAGGAGAATCTGATCCTTCTGCGCCTCGATTTTCCAAAGAAGGCTCCAATCTCCGACGAGCTGCGAAAACAAAACGGCGCGTTGCAGGCCCAATATGAAATCAAGGGCTTCCCCACGATCATCATTCTGGATGACAGCGGGAAGGAAGTGGACCGCCTCGTCGGATATCTGGCGGGCGGACCCAAAGCCATGATCGCGCGGCTTCAAAAATTGAAAAATTAAGGCGTCGCGGTGGGCTGGCGGTGCAATCAGAAGTGACCACTTGAGCTAACTCGCTTGTGCCGCTTGTTTTCGATACTCCGCCACGGAAATAATGCGCTGTGCGCGCGTGTCCCAAAGAATGCATTTCAAAGCTTTGGGAACGTCGGACAGTTTCACGCGGGTGACATCCGAAAAGAGATGCGCGTATTCGTTATGGCAGTTCACCAGGCAATAGTTTGGGATTTTGGAGGATAGATGATGGACGTGATGATACGCGATATTGGCCGTAAACCAGTTTAACCAGCGCGGAAGAACCAGAAAACTCGTGCCCTCGATCGCGCCGATAACGTGATCCCAATTCTCGCTGTCAGTGGCGTGTGCGTGTTCGAAATTATGCTGCACGGTGAACAACACAAGACCCACGCCGCCGGCCAACGAAAGGCTGATGAGATAAACGGTGAAAAAAAGCGACGCCCCGATCCACCAACACATCAACCCCCATGCACCGAGCAACACGACATTGTTCCAAAACATATGCCAATACTCCCTGGCAGACTTCCAATAGCGGGTCTTAAATCCGGCGGCATGCGCCTTTATTGATACTTCTGGCTGCGCGATTTTATTTTTAAGAGTATGGATCAAGAGTCCGATGCTGCCCTTGAGAAAGGTCCACCGCGGGTTAAAAATCAGATAGATAAATCCACCCAGCGGAGCCAATGCGACGTTGCGGGTGTAGCGATACATGCGTTGCTGCGCATCAGTCATCGCGGCGTATTCATCCACCGATGGCGTCGTCAACGGTCCGCGGTATTTTTCCCAGTTTCCGTTGGTCGCATGATGATATTCATGATGCTGCGACCACACGTACTGGGGCATGCCTGACATCACGCCAAAGAGAAATCCGAATCCACGATTGAGGCGTTGGGTGCGAAAGAGGCTCCCGTGACCGCATTCGTGCATCAGCACGAGGAGACGCAGGGTGAACAGAGTGATGAGAAACGTCACGCCAGCGGTGAGCCAGTAAGACACTCCAACGCTCAACACAGCAGCCCACCAAAAAATCGCGAGGGGCGCCAGCGTCGTCAGCACTTGCGTCAATCCCTTAACGTTATCAGCCTTGATATGCCGACGAAGGATGGCTTGTTTCTGTTGTTTAAGGAGGTCGATCGACGACATATAGCCTCAGGATGAGATCGTCTTCTCCATGTCCGAGACTCACACATCCAGGAATCACCAGCAAGGTCTTTAGACCCAAAACCCGCTTCTCTTTACCTCAGCAGCCCGCCGAACGCCTCGCGCTCGGTCCACAAGAGGTAAGCCGCCAGCGCGACGATGATGAGCAACACCGGCTCGAGCAATCCCGCGCCACCGGTAATAAAAACATGGAAAGCCAGGATGTTCACGATGATCGGCCCCAGCACCAACAGGCCCAGATTCCGCGTGCGCGGGATGGCCACCAGCACGCCGCCGAGGACTTCACAGACTTTCACGAACGTCATGTATCCCGTCGGCCCGAACGCTCCCATGAACAATGCCGCAGGTGAACCCTCGGGTAATTTTGGCATCGGCGCCAGCTTCAAAAGCACGACCGTTCCCGACATGATGAACAACAGGCCAAGGATGACACTAGCAACCGTCGGAATATGTTTTTTCATAGAGGTATCTCCTGCTTCAGAGAATCGTTCCCGGGTCTTCGTGTCAAACGCGCTTTTGTTCAGCGGGCGTCTGACAATTTCGTTGCCTCCCGCCGAAGTCGCGGCATAATGAAGAGTCTGTCAGCGTCCGCGCCCATAGCTCAATTGGATAGAGCATCTGACTACGGATCAGAAGGTTGTAGGTTCAAATCCTGCTGGGCGCACCAGCTTTAGCTTGCTTTTGGCTCGCTCGCCTGAAGAAAAGCTCGTAATTATTCGGATAGACAGAAAAGCTTCTGCCTAAACAATGTTCGAGGAATGAAGATTAAATTAATGGCGATTTTGGGAGTTTTGTGTTTTGCGCTTTTCACACTGGGATCAGGCGTAAATTTTCTTAACTGCAGCCGAGATTTGCTTCATGTTTTGTCAAAAGGCTCCACACAAAAACCAAATTTTGCAGTGGGTGCCTTCATTGTGGCACTCTTATTTTTTGCTCTAATTTTCTGGGGATTGGTTAGACAGATAAGGAATTTTCGGAGAGCGCTTAGCCTCAGCACAAAGTCAAACCTCGAATCATTGAATTCAACTAATCCTCACCGCGGAAGCAGTTCGGATAGCTGAGCCGCCTGAGGGCATCCACCTCCCTCATTCAGGAGACAATCGAGTTCCAACTGGAAATCATTGGGCGCACCACTCGATTCGTCGCTTCGCTCTGAGGGCTTCACAAATAAGTGTCCAAAAGACATAACCTGAAATATAAAAAACCAGAGTCATCTCTGCATTCAACGCAAATGAAAGAAATGCCCACGCTGTGTCCGTGCGGAATGGGATTCAAATACATCGAATGTTGCCAGCCGTTTCATCGGAAGGAATCCAACGCTCCGACTGCGGAAAAACTGATGAGGTCGAGATATTCCGCCTACGCGGTCGGGGATATTGATTACCTTGAAAGAACCAACCTTCCGGCTGGCCGTGAAACTTTTGACCGTGAGGGTTCCGAGCGCTGGTCCAGCACCTCAAAATGGCTTGGACTTGAAATCGTATCGACTCAGGAAGGCCAACCCAAGGATCCATTCGGGCAGGTTGAGTTTAAGGCGCGCTACGAACGCCAAGGCAAGGAGCATGTCTATTATGAAGTCGGTCTTTTCGAGCAGATCGATTCCGTTTGGTATTACAAAGAACCGAAGGATCTTCACCAGCAAGTCCGAAGAACAGAGCCCAAGGTGGGGCGAAATGATCCTTGTCCATGCGGAAGCGGCAAAAAATTTAAAAAATGTTGTGAACAAAGCCCATCCCCGGTTTGACCTCCGGTTTGCAGCTTGATTGTTCAACGCAATTCTAAGGTCTTGCCACCCTCACCACGGGCACGCTCCGGCCTCCCGTAAGCCTCAAGGACCTGTTCTAAAATCTCTTCGACATGAGAAAAAAGAAATTGTAAATTATCTGCGTGGATCAAAAGTTGAACCTTCTGCTTACCGATGCGCTGCTACTTAGCAGCGTGGCAGTCGGGTTCTAACCACTTGTAGACATTTTTTAGAACCCACTGCCAAGTCCGGCGGTGGGTTTTTGCTTTCGCAACCCGTCGCTGACGTAACTCTGGGGCAAACTTATGCTCAAAGATCCCTCGAAAAAATATCGTCCATTCCCACCGATCGATTTGCCAGATCGCCAATGGCCCAATCGTGTTCTGACACGCGCGCCACAATGGTGCAGTGTGGACTTGCGCGATGGCAATCAGGCCCTTGCCGTCCCCATGAATGTCAGTCAGAAACTCGAGTTCTTTCAAGCCTTGGTGAAATGCGGTTTCAAAGAAATTGAAGTCGCATTTCCCTCAGCATCAAACACGGAGTTTGTCTTTACCCGACGGCTCATTGAAGAGAATCGTGTGCCTGAGGACGTTTGGTTACAGGTTCTGGTTCAAGCCAGGGAGGACTTAATTGAGCGAACGTTTCAATCTTTAATCGGTTCGAAAAAGGCGATCATTCACCTCTACAATTCCACGTCCCCAGCTCAGCGGCGTGTGGTCTTCAAAAAGACCAGAGAAGAAATTATTCAACTCGCTGTACAGGGAGCCCAGGCGATCAAAGAACGTTTAGCATTGCTGAAAGGCACCGAAGTCATCCTGGAGTACTCACCGGAAAGTTTCAGCGCAACGGAAGTGGAATTTGCCAGGGAGATCTCCGAAGCGGTCATGGAGGTCTGGAACCCCACACCGCAGCGGAAGATGATCCTGAACTTGCCGGACACGGTTGAAGTGGCGATGCCCAATGTTTACGCAGACCAAATCGAATGGATGAACCGGCACATCAAAAACCGTGATGCAATCATCATTAGCTTACACACCCATAACGATCGGGGCACGGGCGTTGCGGCAACCGAGCTTGGATTATTGGCGGGTGCCGATCGAGTCGAAGGAACTCTTTTTGGAAATGGTGAACGGACAGGAAATGTTGATCTCATCCAAGTTGCACTCAATCTTTACATGCATGGAATTGACCCGGGGCTGGACTTTTCCAATCTCAACGAGATCCGCAAAATTTACGAACACTGTACGGGAATGGCTGTTCCGCCGCGTCAGCCCTATGCAGGCGAACTTGTTTTCACGGCCTTCAGCGGGTCGCACCAAGATGCGATCAAAAAAGGATTAGCTGAGTGGAGCCGAGAAGAACCGCCTTACTGGGATGTGCCTTATTTGGCGATCGATCCTGTCGATATCGGACGGGAGTATGATGAAATCATTCGTGTCAACAGTCAGTCAGGCAAGGGAGGTGTGGCATTTTTATTGGAAAACGAATTTGGACTTCAATTGCCAAAGGAATTACAGCGGGAATTCGGTCCGATTGCCAACGATGAAGTCGATCGGCTCGGTCGCGAGGTGAACGCGGTGGAATTGAAAGCTATGTTTTGGCGTGAATATATCGAGAAGGATTGGCCCTGGCAGCTTCGGGACTTCGAGACAGAGAGTTCGAATGGAATCGTTCGCTGTCATGCGCGTTTGCTGCGTGAAGACAAGCTGATGGAGATTTCAGGTGATGGCAATGGACCATTAGCTGCTCTCGTGCATGGATTTTTTCAAGCTGGGACTCTTGCTTTTGAAATTGTCGACTATAGCGAGCATTCCTTAAGCACTGGTGAAGAAGCAGCAGCTATTGCATACATTCAAGTAAAGTTTAAAGACGGACAAAAGTATTGGGGGGCAGCCGTCAATACCAGCATTGAGGTGGCTTCTATAAAAGCTGTTTTAAGCGCACTGAATCGAAGCGAGAGAGTTTAGGGCAGACAGAACGATTGCCCGGACTTCAATAAATTTACTTGCCGTAACCAGGAGACAATAGAGTTCCAACTGGAAATCATTGGGCGCACCACTCGATATAATCGGAATGTGAAAAATGCGCAGTCAAACCGCGCTGGGTCGAGTGCCCTGAGCGACCTCGAGCTTAGCGAGGGGAAGTCGAACGGGCATTCCTCCTACTTCGACTATATTCTCCGCACCTTGGACAACCGCCTCTACATCGGAATCACCAATGACTTGAATCAGCGATTTCAGACTCACCGATCCAAAAAAGGCTCTCTCTTTACCAAAATCCATCCGGTTGCAACTTTGGTTTATTCTGAAAAATATCCCAATCTTGCCTCTGCTCGAAAACGCGAAATCCAGCTCAAGCGATGGTCACGCGCAAAGAAAGAGGCGCTTATTTTAGGTAATCTAGCGTTGCTAAAAAAACTTTGAGGGTTACCAAAACCATTTACGTCACTCCATGCTGCATCATCAATGCTTCATCAGCCGCCTTAAGAGGAGACTGGTAATGGTGGCGGCGGAGATGACCGGTATTGTCCATAAAGTCGCAACGATTCCCCAATATCCATAGAAAACAGCCACCGCAAAGAATGCGCACACGGAGAATAAAATATATCGAAATGCAGAACCGGTGCAAAAAAGGCCAAAGAAAAAGGAACAACCAAATATCCACCACAATGTTTTATGGAAAACGGCGAGAGTAACATCGGCTGGGGAGAAAAAAGCCACTCCAAAGAGCTTAAAAGCCAATGCTGCACATGCCATGCATTGCGCCGTCGCAATCCAGATGTTCGCGGTCTTTGATCCAGAATTCACAACACTCTCATCATTTGTGCCACGCATGGCAGGCTTTAGCACTCCAGAAGAATGCCTCTGACAAAAACGAATCAGGTTGTGTGAGTAGCTCTTGTCCTTCCTTGATCATCATCATTTCCCGCACCCAGGCGACGATCGAGTTCCAACTGGAAATCATTGGGCGCACCATTCGACTCAGCGTGTTCGCGCTTTGCTCGTGAAAAGTTTGACCAAAGTCGACGCCGGATTATAAACAGTTAAAGGGCCGGATGAAAAAGTGGATTACAATGTTAATTGGAGTCGGAGCGAGCGCGTTGACCGGTTTCTTCCTAGTCGTTTGCGTGTGTTCTCACTTCAATCGACACAAGATCCTGGATAGCACTCAGCTGGGTCCTTATCGAGCCGAAGGGTACGAGTACCAAAACCCACGTGAACTAAAGGAGGCCTTGTTGAAGTTCGACAAGCTGGAGCGTTTAGCTGATCGGATTTCCTTAATGGAGTGCAGACGCGTGATACCGGCAACTTTCACCGGTTTCTATGGATTTGACTACATTACGTACACCGTCGATCAGTCCGAATTGCGACAGGAAATCAATACATGGATAAAAGACCCTGATGCCGTGCCAAAAGGCCATTGGTTTTTCGCTGACAGAGAGGCGCCCCCCAAATGGTGGCCAGACGAAAGGAATTTGGAATTTGTCGTCGTTCTGAAAAAAGACCTCTTAGCAGGTGGCGGTGATCAAACAATTTGGGTCAATCGCAACGATAGACGATTCTTTGTTTATTGTCCTTGGGGGCACTAGATTTGGCCGGTCCGATGACTTAGCCGATTCACCTTTTCGAATATTCGCACTCCATATCTATTTCACCCCTAAACCCTAATCATTGCTTCCTGTAGCAGGTTCACTTCCCTCAACCAGGAGGCAATCTGGTTCCAACTCGCACTCGTTAGGGGCACCAGCCAGATTTTCGGTCTTAAAGAATTTGATGACCAAGCCCATGCGGGGTCCAAATTCCAGACGTCGGTATCGTCTTCGAGCGCTCTTTCCACCGAGATCGATCCAGCAGCGTGAACTAATAAACAGGGGACTGACCCGGTTACGAATCCGTTCACTGTTTTCGATTTTGCAATCGCAGTCTATCGAGATATGTTTGGTATGGATCAGAGTCTATGGAAACCAAGATTATCAAAAGATACCATGAGCGGCTCACGCCGGATAATGCCGTTCTCCTTCTCATTGATCATCAAGTTGGACTGCTTACTGGAGTCAGGGATATCCCTGTGGCAGAGCTGAAGCACAATGTTGTCGCGCTGGCGAAAGCCGTCACAGTTTTAGGTGTGCCGATCATTGTGACTGCCACCTCGCCAGAGATGTGGGGGCCAATCATCCCCGAACTGATAGATGCCTTGCCCGAAATTTCAATCATTAATCGAACAACGGTCAACGCGTTCGACGAGCCGCGGTTTGCCAAAGCGGTGGAGGCAACGGGGCGCAAGAAGCTCATTATCGCTGGCGTTTCAACTGAAGTCTGTTTGGCTTTCCCCGCGATCCACGCGACTTCGAGTGGCTACGATGCTTACGGCGTGATTGACGCATCCGGCACTTTCAGCGAAACCAAGCGCATCACCGGCCTGCTGCGCATGGTTCAAGCCGGCGTCATCGTCACCGACTATTCCACCGTTGCCGTGGAAATGCTGAAGGACAACGCGAGTCCAAAGGCCGGCCCTCTGTATGGGGCACTCGATATGCCGTTCGCCGGTTTGGTCGGACAATTGGCGGAAGCATTCGCCAAGGGCCGCTGAACGGACTTAAACTTTCAACGCCTGCCGGACATCAGGGTCAATCGTCACGGAAGTTTTGGGTCCTGACGCCTACAGCCGAAGATTCCTCGTGGATCACGGGCGATTTGAGGTAATCCCGTTTTTAATGCATCCTTAATGATGACAACGCGACAAACATCCCTCCATCCACTTGCCCAGGACGCGCCTTTGTTTGGGGGAAAAGAACAAGCCAACCGTCTGGAGCATGCGACGCTCGTTCCTGACGGATCCCTGTTGGACGCCTATTCGCAGGCGGTGACCGGCGCCGTGGACCAGGTGGGTCCCTCGGTGGTCCATATTCTTGTCCAGTCGAAGCATTCCGGTCAGCCGTCGCCTCCGCAGGGCGGCGGCAGCGGATCGGGTTTCATCTTCACGCCGGATGGTTTCATCCTGACCAACAGCCACGTCGTGCATGACGCGCAGCGGATTGAAGTCATCCTGGCCGACGGCCGCCACACCTATGCGGAACTGATCGGAGACGATCCCGATACGGATCTGGCCATCATCCGGATTCATGAACCTGATCTCGTTCACGCGGAACTGGGCGATTCCAAATCTCTGCGCGTGGGACAGCTTGCCGTGGCTCTTGGAAGTCCGTACGGATTTCAAGCCACCGTCACGTCAGGAGTGATCAGCGCCCTGGGACGTTCCTTGCGTTCAAAAAACGGGCGACTCATCGATAACATCATCCAGACGGACGCCGCGCTCAACCCGGGCAATTCCGGCGGACCTCTGGTGAATTCGCGGGGAGAAGTGATTGGCGTGAACAGCGCGATGATCCTTCCGGCGCAGGGGATCTGTTTTGCCATCGGAATCAATACCGCAAAAATCATCATTCCCGGTCTTTTAAAGGACGGAAAAATAACACGGAGTTATCTGGGTGTGGGCGGTCAAACCGCGCCGATACATCGGCGCATTGGACGCTATCACCACCTTGCGCAGGAAACCGGCCTTTTGGTTCTTTCCGTCGAGCCCAACAGTCCTGCGGCGGAAGCCCAGTTGCGCGAAGGCGATCTGGTCATTGCCTTTGACGATCAACGGATCCGGGGTGTCGACGATTTGCACAGATTTCTCACCGCGGAACGAATCGGTGTGAAGAGTTTGCTCACGATCCTTCGATATCCTCAAAAACGATCTATCGAAGTCACGCCTCGTGGCATTTGACGGACGTGCTGACCTAAATGCGATCTGGTTCCAATTAAAAATTGCTGGGCGCACCAGCCTTCATCATCCGCCAGCCGGATTTTCCCCGATTCGAAGTTCAGGCAGTTTGTTGTTTGGAAGCCCGCGCATCTGCAGGCTTTCTCGCCGAGATTGAATCATGAAGATCATTGTTTTCGGTCCATTCGCGCCCTCCAAACAAAATCAACAAGGCTGGAAAATCTGGGGGCCGGAACTCACCCGACGGGGCCATCAGGTGATTTTCTTTGAGCGTAAAAGTGAATGCTCGCATGGCATGGAAAATTTTTCAGGAATCATCCATCCCTACGACTCGTGGGAAAGCGCGCTGCCCTCCGCCGAGGACGAATTGGACGACGCTGACGTCGGCATCGTTTCCTCCACAGCCACGGATCTCCTCCCGGCCACCAAGCTCATCGTGCAGTCGAAAGCCCGGGCCCAGATCTTCTTCGACCTCGACACGTCCGCCACCCTGCAGCGCCTGAAACAAAGTGATGTGACCGACTACGTCTCGCCCGGCGGCCTGGTCGGCTTTGACCTGATCTTCACCTTCGCGGAAGGCCTCGCACTCGGCGCATTGAAGCAAGCCATGGGCGACCAGCCCGTGATCGTGGTGGACCCAAAAAATGTTTCAGAAAGCATGGAACAGGCTCTTCAAAAGATTTTTTCCACCCGGGATGTCTCCACTTCCCACGACGAAGGAATGCCCCTTCCCCAACTGATGACATGGGAAGGCTGAATCAGTCTTCCAAATTTTTAAGAAAAGCGGGATAAGCAAAGGATGCTCTCCACCGAAGGCGGAACTTCCTCCATCGACTGGGCGGCGTATGTCGCGGGCCTGATTCCGACATCCGGACAGGCGCCCCGCACGGCCCTCGTCGTGGCGCATCCGGACGACGAAGTCATCGGCGCCGGCGCGCAACTTCCGCGTTTCCGCGATCTTTTTATTTTTCATCTCACTGACGGCGCGCCGCGCGACATGCACGACGCGCACGCCCATGGATTCGACAACTGGCGTGCCTACGCCGACACGCGACGCAAGGAGTTGGAAGGCGCCATGAATCTCGCGGGCATCCCAATGGAACGCCTGGTTTCATTGGGTTATCCCGACCAGGAAGCGTCGCTGCATCTGGCGGAACTCGTCCAAATCCTGGTGAAAAGATTTTCCGATTCCAAAATCGATCTCGTCCTCACTCATTCCTACGAGGGCGGCCATCCGGACCACGACGCGGCCGCGTTCGTCGTTCAAATGGCGTGCCGCATCCTCGCGAAAAGCGGCGCTCCCGCCCCCTCTGTCGTCGAGATGCCATTTTATCACAGCCGGAATGGCGAGCGCGTCGTCTCGAATTTTCTCGCCCACGCGGGATCGCCCGTAAGCTGCGCCCAACTTTCCGTGGAACAACGCGCGTTAAAGAAAAAAATGTTCGAATGCTACCGCACCCAGGAAGCGGTGATGCGCTCCTTTTCGACGGAGTTCGAATGTTTTCGCAAAGCGCCCGATTATCATTTCGAACAATCTCCTCACGAGGGGAAATTATTCTACGAGAATTACGCGTGGGGCATGGATAGCGCGCACTGGCGCGTGCTGGCCAGGGAAGCCCGGCAGGCCCTCGAGCAGCTTTAGGAAGCCTCCGGGATCTTTATTTTTTTTTAACGTCGTCGAGCCTTGTTTTGATTACCCGTCCGGCGGGATCAGATCCATAGTGATGTCATGCAAGACATCATCTTGATTACCGTGATGGCCGCTTTTTTCGGACTGAGCATCTCCTACGCCGGTTTCTGCGGAAAATTGTAAGGAAATTTATGGAAAACCTCTTTGTCGGCGGGATCGCATTGCTGGCCTTCGTCTATCTTTTCATCGCAATGGCGTGGCCGGAAAAATTTTAAGAAACCACTTATATGCATGCTTCCGATTGGATTCAGTTCGCGCTTTATCTTGGCCTGCTCGCCCTGATCACCAAGCCGCTTGGACTTTACCTGGTCCAGGTTCTGGATGTTCACGGGAAAACATGGTTCGACCCCCTGCTGCGCCCCTTGGAGCGCCTGACCTACAAGTGCCTCGGCGTCGATCCGGAAAAAGAACACGACTGGAAGCAATACACGGCCGCCATGCTGATTTTCAGCCTCGCAAGCTGCGTGTTCACCTACGCCATTTTGCGGCTGCAGCATTTGCTCCCCTTGAATCCCCAGAAGTTCGGCGCCCTCACGCCCGATCTCGCCTTCAATACCGCTGTCAGTTTCACCACAAACACCAACTGGCAGAGCTACAGCGGCGAATCCACAATGTCCTATTTGTCGCAGATGGTCGCGCTCGCGCTGCACAACTTCACCTCGGCGGCCACGGGCATCGCCATCGCCGCTGCGCTGGTGCGCGGCATCGCGCGCCATTCCGGAAAAACACTCGGCAACTTCTGGGTCGATCTCGTGCGCTGCACGTATTATCTGCTTCTGCCGATCTGCCTCGTGTTCGCCATCTTCCTCATGTCGCAGGGCATGATCCAGAATTTCAAACCGTATACGACGGCCAAATTGGTCGAACCCATGAAGGCTTCCGTCCCGAAAATGGACGCGGCGGGCAAGCCCGTGGTGGATGCCGCCGGCAACGCGGTGATGGAAGATACGATCATCACGGAACAAAGCATCGCGCAGGGCCCCGTGGCCTCACAGGTGGCGATCAAAATGCTGGGAACGAATGGCGGCGGTTTTTTCAATGCGAACGCCGCGTACCCCTTTGAAAATCCGACACCGCTCTCGAACTTCATTCAGATGCTCTCGATTTTTTCCATCGGCAGCGCGCTCACCTATTATCTGGGATGCATGACGCGCAACCAGGCGCACGGCTGGGCGGTGTGGGCCGCCATGATGCTGCTTTTTGTGACGGGCGCGCTCGCCTGCTGGTGGGCGGAAGCAGCGGGCAATCCGATCCATCATCATCTCGGCCTGGCCGTCGGTGACGGAAACATGGAGGGCAAGGAGGTCCGCTTCGGAATCTTCAACTCGTCCCTGTTTGCGGCCATCACAACATGCGCTTCCTGCGGCGCGGTGAACGCGATGCATGATTCCTTTACCGCCATCGGCGGATTAATTCCCCTCTTTGACATCGAACTCGGCGAGGTCGTGGTTGGCGGTGTCGGCGCCGGACTTTACGGAATGCTCGTTTTCGTGGTGCTCGCCGTTTTCATTGCCGGTTTGATGGTGGGGCGCACACCCGAATATCTCGGGAAAAAAATCCAGGCGTACGACGTGAAGATGGCGATGCTTTCCCTGCTCATTCTCTGCGTCTCCATCCTGGGTTTTTCAGCCTGGGCGGCGGTGAGCAAATGGGGCCTTGCGGGATTGAATAATGCCGGGCCTCACGGTTTCTCGGAAATCCTTTACGCCTACAGCTCAGTCACGGGAAACAACGGCAGCGCCTTCGCGGGTCTGACCGCCAACACGCCCTGGTACAACATCACACTGGGCATCGGGATGCTCTTCGGACGTTTTTTGATGATCGTCCCCATCATGGCGCTGGCGGGCTCGCTGGTGCAGAAGAAGATCGTGCCTGCAAGTGCCGGAACGTTCCCCGTCTCGGGCGTGACGTTTGTCGTCCTTTTGATCGGAACCGTGCTTTTGATCGGAGCGCTGAACTTCCTTCCCGCGCTGGCGCTGGGTCCCATCGTGGAGCACTTCCTCATGC
>Ga0207095_10032_pt1 | contig 40583 bp, 38 predicted proteins | sample Alteio_BWMinHeat_88_FD_153529 | JGI IMG/M metagenome (GOLD analysis project Ga0207095, IMG submission 153529) | Enriched cells from forest soil in Barre Woods Harvard Forest LTER site, Petersham, Massachusetts, United States -... | ecosystem: Environmental > Terrestrial > Soil > Temperate forest >... | reverse complement strand
ATCACAGCCTTCAGTCCCGCCCACCTCCAAGCCCTGAACGAAGACGGAGAGATCCTTCGGGCCACGGCCTCAGGATGACACCTTTTCTGTCATTCTGAGCGAAGCGAAGAATCTCTCGGCTTTCCTTCCCGCCGGAAGCTTCGACGAAGCGAGAGGGGGTTGGGAACAAACCTCCCCTAGCCCCTCCTTGGCAGGAGGGGGGAATGAAAACAGCGTGCTCTGACCTTGAACTTTGAACTTTGAACATGGAACTCCCCCATTTAAGATTCACTCATGGCCATCAATAATCCGTCGTCCGACCATCTCCGCGAAATCTTCCGCATGCAGGAAGAGCTCAACCAGCGCATCGGCGTCAACACTTCAGACCTGACCGATGAGGAAAAGGCGAAGTGGATTCTCAATTACACACGCGCCATGAACCAGGAGATCGCCGAGCTGATCGATTCTGTTCCCTGGAAATGGTGGGCGAAATATCAGAAGTTCGACGAGCAAAACGCCCGCGTGGAAGTGGTCGACCTCTTCCATTTTCTCATCTCCATGGCGCAGGTGCTCGGCATGACGGCCGACGACGTCTTCAACGCCTACGTGAAGAAAAATGCCGTCAACCACGAGCGCCAGCAAAAAGGCTACGCCATCAAGGACGAGCACGATTCGAAGCACATTTAGCTGCGCTTCGCGGCCTTGATGAAGGGCTTCAGCTCCGTCATCAGCTTTCCAAACTGGCTGAGCGTCACCTGCTGGGCGCCGTCGCTCATCGCTTCCTTCGGATTCGGATGCACCTCAATGATGAGGCCGTCGGAATTGATCGCGGCGCTCGCCTTGCACATCGCGGAAACGAGGTCCGAACGGCCCGCGCCCTGGCTGGGATCGACGATCACCGGCAGATGCGTTTCCGCCTTCGCCAATGCCACCGCTCCGAGATCCAGCGTGTTGCGCATGAGCGTCTCGAAGGTGCGAATGCCGCGCTCGCAAAGAATCACATTCGGATTGCCATGGCTCAAAACATATTCGGCGGAAAGCAGCCACTCCTCGATCTTCATGCTCATGCCGCGCTTGAGCAGGATCGCCCTGCCCGATTTCGCGGCCGCGATCAGCAGCGCGAAGTTTTGGGCGTTGCGTGCACCGATCTGCAAAATGTCCGCGTATTCCGCCACGAGGTCCACGTCCTCCTCGCTCAACACTTCAGTGACGATGCCGAGGCCGGTTTCGGCCTTCGCCTTCTCGAGCAGCTTCAAGCCTTCATGCTTCAGGCCCTGAAATTCGTAGGGCGAGGTGCGGGGCTTGAATGCGCCGCCGCGCAGAAAGGTCGCGCCCGCTTTTTTCACCGCACGCGCCGTCTCCATGATCTGTGATTCGCTTTCCACGGAGCATGGGCCGGCGATCACTTGAAATTTTTTGCCGCCGAACACATGGCCATTGATCGTGAGCTGCGTGCCCTTCGGATTGGTTTCGCGACTGACGAGTTTGTAACGGCGCTGGACAGGCATCACCTGGTCGACGCCCTCCATGGAGGTGAGCGTTTCGAGCGTGTGATGCGCGCGTTCGTCGCCGATCGCGGCGATCACCGTGCGTTCGACACCGCTGATGGCGTGCGGCTTGTAGCCGAGCTTCTTGATTTCGCGGATGACCGCGTCGATTTGCGCCTTACTGGCCCTGGGTTTGAGAACAACAATCATAAAAAGCGGATGTAAACAGGATTTGAGAGAATCGTTATCCTTGCCCGGTTTTCACCCCCGGTTCAAGCGCTCTTTTTGTCCGCCTACGCTCACAACCTCGATGGAGGGGCTTTTTTGCAGGATCGTCACCTCATTGCCACACGAACCGACGCTCAATAAGCCAGCAATCCAAGACCGATCAGGACGAAGCCGAGCACGATTTTAGCACGCGCGGCGCAGCTCCAGCGTTGCGGCGTCTTTTCAAAATAGGCGATGGCATCCCGCAGCCAATGCGGCGCGGAAACGATGCACATTCCCCAGAGGATGCAAAGGTAGGCGATCACCACCAGGACGAGCCGCGACGGCTCATTGCGCAAAAAACAAATCCAGAGGATCGGTCGCGCCGCCAGAATGAGAAAAAGTCCGATGCTTCGCGCCCCGAGATAATGGTCGACGTAAAAGATGACAAAAAGATAGACGAGCAGGCCGCCCAGCCACCAATGCTTCACAAAGATTCCAAGAAATCCTCCCAGGCCCGTGCCGTCGAAAAATCCAATCTCCATTTTGTTCAGGAGCCAGATCGACCAGCATGCGTCAATCAGCATCAGGACGCGGCCCAGCATCACATTGCGCGGCACGCCCACGGCCACGCGCTTCGAATGCGTGGGGGCCTGAAGGCACCACCAGCCGACCACGACCAGAAAAGCGCCGATGCCAAGGGCGAGCCATTTCAGATGATTCATGTGAACCTCTGGACTACTTCAGGCGTGCGACGTTGGCAACTCTCAACTACTCGACGTCGCGCTTCCACTTCATCTGACTGATGGGAGCAGTGACTTCCCCCGTGGCGCGGCGGGCGAAATTCTTGGCCTGCGTGAAACGCTCGTTACCCGCTCGAATGCGGTCGCTGAGAAAACGGTTCATCGACATGAGAAAACATGCGGCGATATCGGAATGCGTTTCCATGATGCTCTTGAAGCCATCCCTCGTGAGCTTCAGCAGCGTGCAATCCTTGTTCGCGATCACGTCGGCGGAGCGCGGACCCGCATCGAGCAGCGCCACCTCGCCAAAAAAATCACCGATCGTGAGCGTGGCAATCAGTTCCTCCTTGCCGTCGTTTTGCATCGACACCCGCGCCTCACCCTCGAGGATGAGATACATCGATTCGGCATGTTCTCCGCGTTTCACGATGGCGGAAAACGCGCGGACCTTTACTTTTTCCACGAGCTCCAGGAAAAGATCGATCTGATCGTCGGTCATCTCGGCAAACAGGCGGATGCGGCGCATCTGCCCGGCCTTGAGTCCCGTCGGCCCCAGAGCTTGATGAGCCCCTGAGACGTTTCTGCCGGATGGCAGCAAACCTTTGAGAGCCTGCACGCCCTCGGCGCGCATCCAGCTGTCCGACCCCGCATGATAAATCCACGATTGGGGCGAGAGATGCCCCTGGCTAACCCATTCCTGGAGGAGCTTGGTGTCGGCGGGACCATACGCTTGATGGTCATCCGCGAAGACGTAAAATTGTTCCGGAACCTCCGGCATGGCTGCTTTCTAGCAATACGCTCCGCGAATTGCCACGAGAAAGACGGAGAGACGGTTACGTGAGAAGGCGCAGGACGGTGCGCGAGGAAAGATTCGCCTGGCCGAGGGACGCCAGCCCCGCGCTGTTCAGAATCGAGAGCCGGGCGAGATTGGTGGATTCCTCCGCATAATCCGCGTCGGAGATCCGCGAATTCGCCTGTGACGTATTCAGTTTTTCAGACGAAATATTATCGATCGTATGGCTCAACGCCGCAACGTCGGCGTTCACCTTCGAACGGCTGGACGCGATGTTCTGGATCGCCGTGGAAACCTGGCCGATGGCGTCCTGCGCCGCGCTGGAGGAAAGAACGTTCGCGCTCGACAGTCCCGAGACGTCGCCCGAGGCGTTGGCAATGGAAAGTGTGTAAGTGTTGGATCCGGAGGCATCGATCGATGCGCTCACCTGCGTTGAAGGATCGAAAAGCTTGGTCCCGTTGAAGGAGGCGTTGTCGATTTGATTGTTGATCCCATCGCGCACCTTGGTGAATTCCGAATTCAAGGCGGCACGGTCGGAATCATTCAACGTCCCGTCCGTCGCGCGCACCGCGAGTTCGCTCAACTGCCCCAGCTGGCCCTGAACGGAATTGAGGAAACCGTCCGAAGTTTGCGCGAAAGAAGTCAGATTTTGGACGCTGTTAAAAGCCGCATCCAGGCCGCGAATGGCGGAATCCAGATTGCTGGCAACCGCGGATGCCGCCGGATCTTCCGAAGGATCAGCCAGCTTGCTTCCCGAAGCCAGCCGCTTGGATACCTTATCCAGCTTGTCCGACGTCAGCTTGAGATAATATTGGGCGTTTTGGGACGCAATATCTGAGATATTCATAGAACCTCCAGGGATGGATGAAGGACTCGGCCCATTGAGAGAAACCCGGGCATAAAGACTCACCCCAATATCACCCTCAATATGGACGATGTCAAGGGGAGTAGACGTGAATAGAACTGGATCTTTTGGCTTTTGCTTTTTGGGTTAGCCCCCCTTAGAATTGCGGAAATCTATGTCCGATTTTCGAATGAAACGCGTGAATGAGCAGGTGAAGCGGGAGCTGAGCCAGCTCATCCGGGAGCGTCTGCCCGTTGAGGATTACGGCGTGATTTCCGTGACGGAAGTCGACGTCTCCAAGGACCTTCGCAATGCGAACGTCTACATCAGCATCGTGGGCATCGCCGGACAGGAGGACGCAGCCGTTAAGCACCTCGATAAAATCCGCAGCGGTTTGCAGCGTGATCTTTCGCGCAAAGTGATCATGAAATACACGCCGCATCTCGTATTCCGGCATGATCGCGGTCTGGAACATGGCCTCCACATCACGCAGTTGCTCGACTCTCTCGACGTGCCGTCCGACAACGACGCGCTCGAATAAATTGAGACGGCATTTTGCGCCGACGATTTTAAAATGAGTTCTTGAGTGACTTCGCTCCTTCGTGTTTCTTGAGAGTGATTTCGGATCATCCGGTTCTGCCATGAAGATTTACATCGACGGAAAATTTTATAATGAAAAAGAGGCGAAAATTTCCGTTTTCGACCATGGTCTGCTTTATGGCGACGGCATCTTCGAGGGCATCCGCGCCTACAAGGGCCGCATCTTCAAACTCGAGGAGCATCTCGACCGGCTTTTCTACTCCGCCAAGGCCATCCTCCTCAACATTCCGCTTTCGAAAAAAAAGCTCATGGACGCGGTGGCGAAAACCTGCGCCGCCAACAAGGTGCGCGACGGTTACATCCGCCTGGTGGTGACGCGCGGCATCGGCAATCTGGGACTCAATCCCTTCAACTGCAAAAAACCCACGATCATCATCATCGCGGGCAAGATCACGCTCTACCCCGCCGAGATGTATCGCAAGGGCCTCAATCTGATCACCGTACCCACGATGCGCATGCCTCCGAGCGCCCTGAATCCTGCCATCAAGTCGCTGAACTATCTCAATAACGTGCTCGCCAAGATCGAGGCGATCCAGGGCGGCGTGCTCGAAGCCGTGATGCTCAATCATGAGGGCAACATCGCGGAATGCACCGGCGACAATATCTTCCTGGTGCGCGGCGGCCAGATCATGACGCCTCCCGTCTCCGCCGGCGCCCTCTGCGGCATCACCCGCCAGGTCGTGTTCCAGCTCGCGCGTGAACATCTCGGCGTGGACGTGGGCGAAAAAAATCTCACGCGCTATGACGCCTTCACCGCGGATGAATGCTTCCTCACCGGCACGGGCGCGGAAATCATTCCCGCCGTGAAAATCGACGGCCGCACCATCGGCACCGGCAAGCCGGGCGAAATCACCACCAAACTGATGGAATTTTTCCGGGAACTCACGACGCATGAGGGTTATCCTATAAGCAAATGAAATGCGACGTGTGCAAGGAAGCTGAAGCGACGGTCCATCTGACCCAGATCGTCAGCGGCGCGATGCAAAAAATCGACCTTTGCGAAGCTTGCGCCAAGGCCAAGGGCGTTTCCGATCCCGCCGGTTTCTCCCTCGCCGATTTACTCCTCGGCCTTGGCCAGGAAACCACCGCCTCCACCACGGCCCTCGCCGCCGAACCACGCTGCCCGGGCTGCGGCATGACCCAGACCGATTTCAAAAAATCAGGCCGGCTCGGCTGCTCGCAATGCTACGAAACTTTTAGCGATGGCCTCGCTCCGCTGTTGAAAAGCATGCACAAAGGCGAACAACACATCGGCAAGACGCCGCCCGGCCACTCTGAAAACATGGCGACGGCCGAGCGCATGAAAGTCCTTCGCCGGGATCTGGATCACGCGATCAAGTCCGAAAATTTTGAAGCCGCGGCCGAATTGCGCGATCGTATTAAAAAACTGGAACAAGAAAGCCGTGCCAAAATCAAAACCTGAACAAGCGGGTTCGCATTCCCAGGGAGACCTCCCCGAGAGCATCGTCATCTCCAGCCGCGTCCGACTCGCGCGCAATCTCCAGGGCCATCCCTTTCCGGGCTGGGCCAAAAAACCCGACCGCCTCCGGGTCGTCGAAGTGATCCGCCCCATCGTCCAGGAAGTCACCGAAATGGAAGGTGGCTTCTCGGAAACCATGGACAATCTTTCCGCCATTGAGAAACAGGTGCTCGTGGAGCGCCACCTCATCAGCCGCGAACACGCCGCCAAGAATGTGGGCAGCGCCATCGTCATCAATCGCGCCGGCACGATTGCCGTGATGGTGAACGAAGAGGACCACATGCGCATGCAGGCGATCATGCCCGGCTTCAAGCTGCATCAGGTTTATGAATTGATCGACCAGCTCGACAGCAAACTCGGCAGCAAACTGCCCTTCGCTTTTTCACCCAAGCTTGGCTTTCTCACCGCCTGCCCCACCAATGTCGGCACCGGCATGCGCGCGTCGTCGATGATCCATCTCCCCGCGCTTGTCCTCACCGACCACATCAACAAGATCGTCCAGGCCGTCAACAAACTCGGCCTCGCGGTGCGCGGCCTCTATGGCGAAGGCACCGAGGCGCTCGGCAATCTCTTTCAGATTTCGAATCAGACCACGCTCGGCGAGAAGGAATCCGACATTCTCGACCGCCTGGTGAAGGTGATCGCCGAGATCGTGAAGCACGAACAAAACGCGCGCCTCACGCTTCTTGAAAAAAATCCGCGAATGGTCTACGATCACGTCGGACGCGCGTATGGCATCCTCGCCAATGCACAAACCATCACCTCCAAGGAGACGATGAATTTGCTCTCCATGCTCAGCCTCGGAATCGACCTCGGTCTTTTCGACGAACTGACGCACGCGATGGTCGACCAGCTTTTCATGGACACGCAGCCCGCGCACCTCCAGCGCAACCACAACAACCAGAAAATGGCCGCCGAGGACCGCGACGGTTTGAGGGCAGATTATATTCGTGCTAAACTTTTGGGAATTAAACGCCCAAAATTTGCACCGATCCCAAAAAAGACGCAGGATGATAAAGAGGAATCCAAATGAATAACTTCACCCCACGCGCCCAACAGGTTCTCGCCCTCGCACGCAAAGAGGCGGACCGTTTCAATCACAACTACGTGGGCACGGAACATCTCCTGCTCGGCATCATCAAGCTGGGCCAGGGCGTCGCCGTCAGCGTGCTCAATCGCCTCGGCCTCGAACTCGAGACCGTCCGCATGGAGGTGGAAAAACAGGTGGGAACCGGCCCCGACCAGAAAATGGTTGGCAACATCCCCTACACGCCGCGCGTGAAGAAGGTTCTGGCGCTCGCCAGCAAGGAAGCCAAGGCGCTGAACCACAGCTATGTCGGCACGGAACACATTTTGCTCGGCCTTCTCCGCGAAGGCGACGGCGTCGCCGCCCGCGTCCTGAAGAGCCTCGACGTGGACATCGAACGCGCCCGCCAGGAAATCCTGAAGGAACTCGATCCCAATCTGCAGGAATCGATGGAAAGCGGTGGCGGTGGCGGCAGCAGCGAACCCGTCGGCGCCGGCACGCCCAAGGAGGAAAAGAAGGGCGAAGTCAAAACCCCCGCCCTCAAGGCTTTCGGTCGCGACCTGAACGAACTCGCCAAGCAGAACAAACTCGACCCGATCATCGGACGCCGCAACGAAATCGAACGCGTCATCCAGATCCTTTGCCGCCGCACGAAGAACAATCCCGTGCTCATCGGCGAGGCCGGCGTGGGCAAGACCGCAATCGTGGAAGGTCTCGCACAGGAAATCGTCGCGGGCAACATCCCGGAGATTTTGCGCGACAAGCGCGTCATCACGCTCGACCTCGCCCTCATGGTCGCCGGCACGAAATACCGCGGACAATTTGAAGAGCGCATCAAGGCCGTGATGGAGGAGATCCGCAAGACGGGCAACGTCATCCTTTTCATCGACGAACTCCACACGCTCGTCGGCGCCGGCTCGGCCGAAGGCACCATGGACGCCTCGAACATCATCAAGCCCGCCCTCGCCCGCGGCGAATTGCAATGCGTCGGCGCGACGACGATGAACGAATATCGCAAATACATCGAAAAGGACTCCGCGCTGGAACGCCGCTTCCAGATCGTTCGCGTCGAAGCCCCTTCCGTCGAGGAAACGATCGAAATTTTGAAAGGTCTGCGCCCGAAATACGAGGCGCACCACAAGGCGAAGCTCACCGACGAGGCGCTTGAGGCCGCCACGCGGCTCTCCGACCGTTATCTCACCGGACGCTTCCTGCCGGACAAGGCGATCGACGTGATGGACGAGGCCGGCGCCCGCGCGCGCATCGGCGCCATGACGCGCCCTCCCGAGGTGAAGGAGCTCGAGAAGGAAATCGAGAACATCAAAAACGACAAGGAAAAATCGATCAAGGGCCAGGATTTCGAAAAGGCCGCTTCGCTGCGCGACCACGAAAAACAGACGCGCGAAAAAATCGAGAAGCTCGTCACGGAGTGGAAGAACCGCCGTGAGGAAAAGGAAGTGGTCGTGACGGATGAGGACATCATGACCGTCATTTCCAAGGTGACGGGCATCCCCCTCAATCGCATGGAGAAATCGGATTCCGAAAAACTCCTCAACATCGAAAACGAACTCCGCTCCATGGTCGTGGGCCAGGAGGAGGGCGTCAGCGCGATTTCCAAGGCGCTCCGCCGTTCGCGCGCCGATTTGCGCGATCCGAAACGCCCCATCGGCTCATTCCTCTTTCTCGGACCGACTGGCGTCGGCAAAACCCTTCTGGCAAAAGCCATGGCCGAAATCATGTTCGGCGATCGCGAAGCCCTGCTGCAATTCGACATGTCGGAATACATGGAGAAATTCAATGTCTCCCGCCTCGTCGGATCGCCTCCCGGCTACGTCGGCTATGAAGAGGGCGGTCAGCTCACGGAAGCCGTCCGCCGCCGGCCCTATTGCGTGGTGCTTTTCGACGAAATCGAAAAGGCGCACCCTGATATTTCCCACATCCTTCTCCAGGTTCTTGAGGAAGGAAAAGTCACCGACTCGATGGGACGCAAGGTCGATTTCCGCAACACCATCATCATCCTGACATCGAACATCGGCGCCGATCTTTTGAAACGCCAGACGGCAATGGGCTTCGGCGCGTCCTCGAATGACAGTTCCTACGACAAGATGAAGGAGAAGATCCTCGAAGAAGCGAAGAAGCTCTTCAAACCGGAGTTCGTCAACCGCCTCGATGACCTCATCGTCTTCCGCGCGCTCAACAAGGACGACGTGATGAAGATCGTGGACATCGAATCCGAAAAGGTGATGAAGCGCCTGAAGCAGCATCGCGACCTTGCCATCGAACTCTCGACGGAAGCGAAGGAATTTCTCGTGGAAAAGGGATTCGATCCCGCTCTCGGAGCCCGGCCTTTGCGCCGCGCCATCGAGCGCTTCCTGGAGGATCCTCTCGCCGAGGAACTCCTCAAGGGAAACATCCACGCGCACGATTCCGTCATCGTCCATGTGGCCGGGGACCATCTCGTCTTCAAGCAGGCCGCGGATGCGGCGTCGCTCGAGACGCCTCAAAGCTAACTGGACATGAACGATCCGGAATTGGCGTTGCTTCCGCTGCAGTTCGATTTCAACGCCTGCACGGTCCGCGACTTTTGCGAGATCATGGGCATTGATTACGCGACGGCGCGCTACCTCTTCGAATATCGCTCCGAGTCGATGCATGTCTTCAAGTTCCAGCAGCTCCTGAAACTCAAGGGCGTGACCGAAGAAACGTTGAAAACGTGGTGCGACCCCAAGCCCGCCGCCGAAGTGAATATTCAGCTCCAGAAAACGCTCAATCTCGAGACGGGCCAGATGGCTCCCTTGTCCAAACTCCTCGAAGCGGCGTGCAAACTTACCAAGGCCTCCGGCTGCCTCGTCACGAAACGCACGGGTGAAAAGGTGGCTCAATATCCCGAGGACGACAATCTTTTCGTGAAGCTCGCTCCCGAAGTTCCCGAATTTCTGAACGTGACGCAGGACGACCTGCTGGAATTGAAAAGCCCGCCCGCGCACATTCAAATCACCCGTTTCGAAGCCAACGAGCTGCTCTTCGCCCCCGCGGGCGCGCTCTATCTGGCCGCGCTCCAGGAACCGGGGAAAACCACGGCGCAGACGTTGAACCTCTGGCGCTCCGTTGCCGATGAAATCCGCCGGCGTTATCCGCCCAGGGTCTTCATCAACAACCACGCGTCCGTCACCGAGAACGACATCACCTTCGATTGTCCCCAATGCCATCTGCGCATCGTGGTGGACTGCGCCGGCGCCGAGCTCAACATCAATTGTCCCCGTTGCAAGATGCGCCTTACCGTCCCGAAGGAATCCACGTCGCTCTCCTCGTTCAAGACTCCCGAGCAGGTTGCCTCTTCCGCGCGTCTCGCCGTCCAGGCTTAGTTGTCGGACGATCCATGTTGGCGAAACGCCCGGCCGTGCCGTATGATCCCGCCCGATGGATACCGCTTCTCCATCTTCGTTGCCCAGGAAACGCGACGGTGAATCCGTCACCTTCGCGCTTCTCGCCATCTTCATTGTCCTCGTTGCAGCATGGCCCGCCTTTCGCGCCGTTTTTCGATCGACGCTCGAAATCGTTTCGCGCCCCCTCGCGTCCGCTCTGATTTCCTCCTCCCCGCGGACCTCCTCCTCCGAAACGCGCCTGGCCGAGCTGGCGCGAAGCATGGAGTTTCGCGTTCAGGAATTTCAAATCACTCCCACATCGCTGCAAGCCTGGCGCTCGGAATGGAAATGCAACCCGCTCGAGGACGTGATGCTTCTCCGCTTTCTGCTGCGGCAGTTGCCCGAGATTGGCACCAGGGAAATGGCGCCCAATGCGCGACAAAACCTTCTCCAGGCAATCACGGAACTCTCCGCGCAAATTAAAACCGTCCAGCCTGAAAATGGTTTTCCCTGGTTGGCCGACGCGTTGACCGCGTTTTACCAGAGTCAGGATGCGCCCGCCCTTCTCGCGCTCAAACAGGCGGTGCATTCGCCGCGCATGCAGCTTGGGCTGAAGGAACTCAATCATTCGGAACATGCACTCTGGCAGCTCGAGCAACAGCGCGCCGTTCTTCCTCCCGCACCCCGCAATTGGAACATGGAATTGGAACGTCCCCTCCATTCGTTCAGCAGAAGCCTCGTCGTCCAGGAAAAAGCCCTTCTCCAAAAATACAACATGGAACGCGCGGAGGAGGTGACGCTTCTTCATCTGACCCTGGCGGCGCAGCTCGCGGATGAGGCCTGCACGCCCTTTGATTTTGCGATCACCAAGGCGATGGCCACTCGCGCGCTGGAGCCTTATTGGAACGCCGGCGCCCCCTATCCCGACTTGAAAACGCTCGCCCAAAATCTTTCCGGCTTCCTCGACGACCAGGGCGATCGCCTCTCCGCCACCAAAGTGAAAGGCTGGGGTGAGAATTGGAATTCACGCGACATCTCGCTCAGACAAAACATGAAACGCTGGCGATGGACGCAGCAACTCGCGATCTGGAACGTCTCCAGCGTGGCGGCAAGCCTCCTTCTTCAAGCTGCCAGCATGTGCCTCGCATGGATGACTTTTCTTATTTTTGTGCGTCGGACGGCGACCGTCGGCAGGGCCACATTTCACCTGCGCGACCTTATTTTTGCGCTTCCACCCCTTTTCTGGAGCGTGACGCAATGGCCGCCCGGCGGAAGCTATCTCGGCGTGGGACTTCTGCTCGCATGGACGGCCTGGCTCTACGTCGTGATGTCGCGTCACCCCCGTCCGGCCATTCTTGAGCTGAGGGGCGAGCTTTCCCGCAGCCTGACGTTTCTCCTGACGTCCCTGATTTTATTTCTCAGCGCGGCGGCGGGAGCACGGTTCTTCCGCGGTCAGGTCTTCCACCAATTGAACGAGAGCGGCTGGTTCAGTTAGCCGGCTGGCCATTCGTCGCCGGACTGGGCCCGTCCATGGGCATCACGCGCGATGTGCGCGTGTCAAAAAGCTCGCCCACCTTGTCGTCGACGAAAATATCGATCAACCGCCATTTGTCTCCCGGACGGTAATACGTGAAGCGCCAGCGCAGCGGAAAATTTTCCGACCAGCTCAGGCAGACGATTTGCATCATGCTCATTCCCACGCGCTTTTGTTCGATGATTTCATACCCCATCACCGGACCATAGGTGCCAATCGCGTCGCGGGTCTGCTTCTTCAAGCCTTTTACCTCTTCTTCGCGTCCTTTGATCTTGGTGTTGGCGAGGATGACGTCGTACGCATCGTCCAGCTTGTCGGATTTCAGAAGCGAAAAAAAGGTGGTGATCGCCTTTTGAATTTCAGGGGGCGGAGGCGGAGGCGCAGCCTGAGCCAAAGTCCCCGCAAACACAAAAAGCGCCAGAGCCAAAATTCGAAACTTCATGCCTGACGTTTACCGCAAGAATGGAGGAGATAGAAGATAGAATTTAGATGAATACCGTCTGACGAAGCTCCGCTTCTATATTCTATCTCCTGACTTCTAGCTCCTGACGGCTAGTTCGACACCTGATCGAGGTAGCGTTTACGCAGATGACCATCGTAATTGTAGAGGACGTATCCCGGCAGGCCGGCGTCGCGACAGATGGAGATCTGGCTGTTAACCTGTTCGGCGCGGTCGAGCATGTACGAGCCGATGCCGGCATAAAGCGGGACGCGGCCCTTCACCAGTTGGCGCTGGTTGTCGACCCAGCGACTGAAACGCGCATTGTCCATCGTGTAATCCATCGGCACCACGAAATCGAGATAGCCTTCGTCCACCCATTTCACCCAGTCCTGCGCGTAATCGGCCATGGCCACGTCGGGACTATGCCACACAGCCGCGGAGATCTTTGCGGATGGATTCGATTTATGAACATTGGTGCTGACCTCGCGCACCACGGAGGAAATGAGCTCCGTGCGCCAGCGGTGATATTCGTCGCGATATTTGCCGCTCAAAACCTCCGCAGGCCATTTCGTCAGCAGCACGCCCATCGTTTTTTCAAACGCGACGCGCGAGGTGGCGCTGAAATCGACGCTCGGACTGAAGTAACGGATGTAGTCGAATTGGACGCCATCGAGATCATATTTGCTCACCAGTTCCACCATTGCCTTGCTCTCAAGCTCGCGGTTGGAAGCGGACGCCGGGGTGCGCACGGGAACATTGTACGTCGGCCGCAGCGCGCGGCCATTCCTGTCGCGCATCACTTTTCCGTCCTTGATCGCCGATTCCACTTCGGACGTGGGAGCATTGTGCATCATGAAACAAACGTGCCACGCATGGATTTGAACGCCATATTTTCTGCCCGCAGCCACGTAAGCCGCCGCATAATCCTGGTCCGTGCCTGGGGCCTTCGGCAAAACCTCGCTGGGGTAATAAGCCGCGCCCGCCGAGCTCAACCTCACAAAAACCGCGTTGAAACCCGCCTTCTTGAGGGAGCGAACGACTTCCTCAGGGTCAAAAGATCGAGGGTCGTAAACCCATGCGCCGCGAAACTCGCCGCCTGATGGATGTCTCACCACGGAACCGCCCTCTTCATTGTAATAGGGCGCGGAACCTTTACCCATCATTTCACACACGCTGAAGAGCAGGACCGCGAACCAGACACCGAGGAAAGAAACAATCTTCATCAAGTGGTTCTAAGAACAATCTACTCTATTAATCGGCATTTTGCTTGGATTCATGACTTAATCCTCGAGGGAAAACAGGCTGTTTTCAGAGGGAAAAATGCCAGAATGGCGAATGGCTTCGATCGACACGCGGGCGCTCCCCCAGGACGGGAAACCAAATCATTGACGCGAAGGTTTCGGGCTGAAATTGCTGATCACGCAGACGTCGCCCAGAACCTCGGTTTCCCCAGGCAGACGGAATTGAGCGGGTTTGTCCTTCAAGAGGACGTTCTCCATCATGGAACGCGGACTCAGGTGTTCGAGTCCCTCCACCACTTCGATGGGACCCGAGAGATGGATGCCATGCTTCCGCGCGGCTTTCTTCAAATTGGCAAACTTGCCGATCTTGATCTTCTTTTTTTCGATGAGGAATTCGACTGTAGGCATGAAAAATTTTTTCAAGGAATAGGGCAGCCACGTGCCACGCGCAATCCTGAATTCAGCAATTTCGTTGACGCCTTTCCACACTCCCTCCACCTTTTCATTGGTGAAAACGCAATCCCTTCTCGCCTGGGCGTCCGCCGTGCTTTCCGGCATTCTTTTTGCCCTCAGCTTTGAGCCGTGGAACCTAAACGTGCTCGCATGGTTCGCATGGTTTCCGCTCCTCGCCCAAGTCGCCACACCGACGGCCGCCTCCCGCGTTCCCACCCCGTTTGCCCTGGGCTGGACGTCCGGCCTCGTTTTCTGGCTGATGAGCATCTCATGGCTGAATCATGTGACATGGCTGGGAATGGTCAGTCTGTGCATGTTCCTGGCCCTTTACACCGCCTGCTGGAGCTGGTTCGTCGCCACGCTCCGTGCCCGCTGGCCGCGCGTTCATGGAGTGACCCATATTTTGCTCTCTCTTCTTTGCGCCGCCGCATGGGTCGCGCTGGAATGGTTGCGCGGATGGATCTTCGGCGGATTTCCATGGAATTTCGCGGCTGTCAGCCAATACCGCAATCTCCCGCTCATCCAGACCGCCGCATGGACGGGCGCTTACGGCGTTTCCTTCGTGATTCTTTTTTTTAACGTGTCGCTCTGGTTCACGTGGTGTCGCATGAAGGAGGAACGCTTCGCCGCGCGATCCTGGCGCTACGAATTCTCGCTCGCGCTTTTCCTCGTCGCGGCTCTTTTCTTTGTCGGCTTTCACGCGATTCGCCATCGTTCCCCGGAAACCCAAAGCCTGAAGATCGGACTGATCCAGCCCAACATCCCGCAGGAGGTGAAATTCGAGCCGCTCCGCCTCGAAGATCAGCTCGCGCGACTGGAAGGACTCACCAAACAGGCAGCCGCCTTCCATCCTGATCTGATTTTATGGCCTGAAACCGCCCTCGTCGACGGTCCGACGTACTCCGATTCCAGCCGGCGCTGGCTGCGGGAGTTAATGAAACAAATCCAGATTCCGATTCTTCTCGGAGCGCTGGATGCCGAGCCGGACGACACCGGCTCCAAACCCCGATGGAAATATTACAATGGAGCGATTCTGCTCCGGCCCAATGGAATGTGGGATCCGATCTATCGCAAACTTCACCTGGTTCCCTTCGGCGAATATCTTCCCCTGGAAAAATGGTTTCCCTGGGCGCGCAAATTCGTGCCGGGAGTCGCCATTCATGAAGGACAAAAGCCCGTCCTCTTTCACTTTCGCGGCGCGCGTCTCGGCGGACTCATTTGCTTCGAGGATACCTTTCCCAGTCTTGCGCGCGCACTCGACCGGGAAGGCGTGGACATCCTCGTGAACCTCACCAATGATGCCTGGTTCAAAAAATCGCCGGGCGCCGCCATGCATGCCGCCAATGCCGTTCTTCGCTGCGTCGAAACGCGCCACCCGATGATTCGCTGCGCCAACAGCGGCTACAGCCTTGTGATCGGCCCGTACGGGCAGATCGTCGACTCCGCAACTCCCTTCGAAATGGGCTTCAAATGCACCACAGTTCCTTATGAGGAAGGAACCCTCCTTACGTTTTATTCGCAGCACGGCGATTGGTTCGCCGGAATCTGTCTTGCCGTCAGCGGAATCGTGGTGTTCTTTTTGTTTTTGGAACATCGCAGGAAGGCCTAGCAGGCTGTTGAAAAACTATGGTGCGTGGCGCGAAGGGCTATTTTGGCCGAATCCAAGACGGCGAGGCAGGAGAATCCCCGAAGTGGGCTTTGACTGCCGAGCCAACGATGGATTCGGCCAAAAGAGCCGCCGCCCATAAGGTTGCGCGCTTTTTGGCTATCGGCGGCGTTGCGCTCGCGCTACGAGATCGCTGCGGATATCGCAGCGACTCGCGCGCCTTGCCGATAGCCAAAATTCGCAGCAACGCCACATACCATAGTTTTTCAACAATCTGCTAGTCATGACCCTGGCCAATATTGTTACATTGATACGGATTGGTTTGATTCCGTGCTTCGTTCTGGCAGTGACCTATTACGCCGCCAGCGTGAAGCATGGCGCGCCCGAGCCGATGGAACATACGCTGGCCGCCTTCTTTTTCATCCTGGCCGCGAGCACCGATGCGCTCGACGGTTATCTCGCCCGCAGGATGAATCAAAAAACACGCCTGGGCAGCATCCTCGACCCGATCGCCGACAAGGCGCTTTTGATCAGCGCACTCGTGCTGCTGAGCTGGAATCTGGGTGACGCCTTCGATCAGTTGCCGCTCTGGTTTCCCATCGTCGTGATCAGTCGCGAATTCATCATCGTGCTTGGCGTCGCCCTTGTGTTCATGATGGGCAAAGGGTTCGATGTCCAGCCTCACTGGATCGGTAAGGTCGGGACTGTCCTCCAAATGGTGACGATCGGCCTGGTTTTGATCCGTGTTCCCGCGATTTACTGGCAGGTGCCACTTTGGGCAGCCGGAATTTTGACGGTCATCTCCGGCATCATCTACGTCATCGAAGGCAGCCGGAAAATGAGCCACGAAGAAATCGCTCACTCGGGCAAACTATAGGGCCAGTCAGAAACATTTTCGACTTTCACGAGTCGCGCGCTGACGGTGCCAACCACAAGTTTGGAATCCACGCGCACGGGAATGCGATGCGCGTCGTTGCTCACCCACACCACCATTTTCCCCTTTCGCACGAACCCGCCGAGATAGGAGGTGTCGGGCTGGACTTTAAACGTCGGGATGGGAGTAAAATCGGGAAGTTTCACCGTCTCCTCCTTCAGCTTTTTCACCGTCACTTCGAAATTGCCCTTGTCGTTGCCGAGCAGGGCCGTCGCCATGTTGCGCCCCTTCCATTCCAAACCGCGCATAAAATAAATCATGGAGAATTTGTCGAGCACGCCCGCCTCCGGAATCTCGAACCATTTTCTCTCTCCGGAAACATAAGACTGCGTCCCAGCCAGACGCTGCTGGGGATAAAACCATGTCTCCTCCCAGATGCGTGTGTTGCGCTCCATCCGATTTTGCATGCTGTGGAGCGAATATTGCCTCGCCCAATCAAAGTCGCTTTCCATGCGCGCGGTGACGGGATAAAGCGTGGAAATGAAATCGTTCGATTTCGCCTGGATCACAAATCGATAGACGCCGGGTCGCTGCGATGACTCCACTTCAAAGGTTCCGCGCCCCACCATGAAGGGCCCCCAGAAAAAATGGTACGTCAGCCGCTCACCCGTCCGAAAAGGCAATGGAGGCTCTGCGACGAGCCGAAGCGCGATCAAACAAACGAAGACCACCCAAAATCTTTTTTTGCCCACCATTAGAGGTCAACAGTTCCAGTAGCCTGTTAATCAGCGTATTTGACTCCACAGCCATATTGTTTCGTGGTCGCTTCCGACACCGGTTTCCCCGCAAGCACTTCATCGAGCGCCGCCCGCACATAATTTTTCGCCTGCTTGGGTGATCCATTGGGACTGGGCTGATTGTCGATCGCGCCCTGATAAACCAGGACGCCGCGCGGATCGATGATAAACATATGCGGCGTGCTCTTTGCGCCATACACCTTGCCCACTCTTCCATCCGCATCCTGCAACACCGCGGTCGCGTGAACATGCATCTGCCGGGCGCGGGCATCCGCCTGCGCGGGCGTCATGTAGTTGGGGTGTTGGGGATTCGTCGAATTGATCGAAAGCCATATCACGCCCTTGTCCGTGAACTCCTTTTGAAGCGCCTGCATATCGCCATCGCGATAATGCTTTTGCACGAAGGGACATTCCGGATTCGTCCATTCCAGGACCACCGTTTTTCCCGCGAAATCCGCGAGGTGCACATTCTTTCCATCCACGGAAGGCAGCGTAAAATCAGGGACCTTCCCACCCGTTGCCATATCCGCGAAAACGCCGCCCGCCAGCAATAAGAAGACCAATAATCGATGGATCATGGATCCCAAGCTAACGTCAGGAACAGGAAGCGTCAAATGTCCTGCAACCCCAGGCGATCAGGGACTGGGAGCGTCCTGATGAAGACTCTCAAGAACATTCGTCCGTTCCACCATCAGCGGACGTTTGATCATTCCCAGAATGGGCAACATGGAAATTTCCAATCTGGATGCATGATGCAAATAATCGACGAATGGCTCGCGATTGTCGTCGAGATCGACCGGCCTTCCGGTTTTTTTCCCCCACCACGTCTCAAGAGCATCCAGATACCAAAATCCATTTTCATAGCTCGGCTCGACCGCCGTGCCTTCCTCGAAATCATTCCACGTCACGACCTGGATCAATTCTGGATGTTGCGCCCATGCGCGATCAAACGTGTCACGCAACACCGACAGTCCGAAGCGCTCCGTCTTTCGCACGCCTTGTCCCCATCCCCACACACCCGTGTCGTCGAAACCCGGGGAAACCATCGACATGTAAAAAAGCAATTTTCCCTTCTTGCGCGCCTCCTCCGCTGTGGTCTGAAACGAGTCAATGACATGAGCCTCAGGCGTCCACCAGAGATAGGCCGCCTGCATGGGAGGATGAAACGCCCCGTCGAAATTCTGACGTCCATAAACAATCGGGCCGGGAAGCTTCTGGAAGATCTTCTCCCATTTGGCCGGAGACGTGTTCTTCAAGGGCGCGCCGACGTCCCAGCGATTGAACTGAAACACAAAAGGAATGCCGTTTCGTTTCAAATAGGCGGGATGATGTCCGTATTCTTTTAAAATGTAGGTGAGGTCGGCGATGATGTGTTGCTCGACGTCCTGCGGATCCTTCAATTCCCGGAATTTTTCGTAATTGATCTTTTCCTCGTAGCAGATGGCGATCTTCATCCCAAGCTTGCGCGCCTCCTTCAAAAGAAGGGGGATTTGTTGATTTTCATAGCTGTCGGGCCCGTACCAATCGACGAGGAATGCCTGGATTCCCGCCGCTTTGGCCGTTTGAAGATGGTAGCGCACCACGCGTTCACTCCAGGAGTTGTACGGTCCGATCAGAGGATAGATCACCGATGAGATGTTGCGCAGCCCGTTGTTTAGAATTCTCGTCGGATCGCGAATGGGACCCGCCGATTCCCATTTCCAATGAAACCATGTCAGCTCCGAATTGGTCGCCGATTTCTGCACCTGGAACCACGGCATGTAATGCGCCACGAGATGCGGCGGCTTGCCCGCAAGATTCCAGGGTGAATCCGGATTTTTTTTCTCAGTCCGCAAAAAACTCCAAACAATGCCTCCTGCAACGAAAAGAAGAATCAACAAGGCCCAGAATCGTCGCATAAAACGTCATCCAATCAGGAAGCGCGCGACGCAGAAAGAAAAATCGGAATGACGCAACCGGTTACAGAAATCCGCATCGAATCAAGAAGTGCTGCCGTAATGAAGTCCGGAAATCCGCACGGACGTTTCCTTTCCAGAAAGCCATATTTTAAAACTGACTCTGCCTGTTCCTCCGGGAAACGTGAAGATGGCGAACGACGTCTCATAAAGTCCGCTCTGTGAAATCTCCTTCAACAGTGGAATTTCCTTCAGAAACTGGCCGCGATTGTCCCAGCAAAGCGCGTGCAATTCCAGGCTGCCGCCCTGCAACGTTTGAATATCCATCATCACCACCCCCTTGGGTTCGTATGGCACGGGATCCTTCAGTAAAAAAGCGGCGGATGTTTTTTGCGGTCGCAGGACGGCGTGTAAAATTCCCTTTTCCATTTTGGCCTCCACGCCGGTGTCATTCTTGGTCGAAATTTTTTCCTCATACGAAAAAATGGGACGCACCTTTCCGCTTCGCCAGGCGCGCGGAGCGCGCACCTGAAACTTCGAAAGCTGGGCTTCGCAACCTTTTCCCTCCGTCCAAAGCTTGAGTCGAAAACGCTTCGGTGGCTCGCCCGACGACGGCAAAAACTCCGTCAATTTCTGGTTCTGAATCGAATAGGCCGAGGCCTGAGATGGAAAGAGCGGGACAGCGGCAATAAATTCGCCGCCTTCCTGAAGCCATTCGATCTGCACGCTGAAACGTCCTTCGCGCACCTGCTTGAGATCCAAATCGATCACCGTTTCGGAAGTGAACGGCATGTCGTATTGCAGCGTAGTCCAGCCGGAATCGACATTGCCCGCGCGAATCGAAACCGTGGCGGATGCCTGAATGACGCTCACTTCCGGCGACATCTTCCATTCCGAAGGCTGAAGGTTGAATGCATCAAAGACAATGCGATCGGGAACCGTTTCCTCCTGCGCGAATCCGATCAAAACAAAAAGAAGCCACAACCAAAGCCTCCATGCCATGCGGCGACGCTACCATAGCGCACAGTAAATGAAAATCACCCTTCCGAGAGATCCTTCGCTTCGCTCAGGATGACAAAATGGGATCGAAAAATTTAGAACTCAGGAAAAATCCGTGATGTCATCCTGAGCGAAGCGAAGGATCTCTCTCTGCACGAATGATCGGAAGTCGGTGTGCCGATTTTCGAAATCTGTGAAAATCTGCGGTTCCTTCTGCTGCCCGTCCCCCTACGGAGCGACACCGTAATCAAACAGGGAAACCTTCGCCGCAGCTTTTTTCCCCACGGGTTTGATTCTCCATGCAATCGACACCGTCCCTTCCGGCACGCGTTCCTCCACGACAGGAAACCCCGATTCATACGCGCCGGGCTCATCCGCCTCATGAATCAACTCCACGGATTTCAAGAACGCGCCCTTGGTATCATAACAAAGCGCGTCCACCGACACGCTGCCTGATACCTCCAGGACTTCCAGCATGCACATCCCTTTCGGCTGATACGCCACGCGCTCGGAAAAAATCAGCCCGGCCGAGGTTTCACCGTCGAGCCGCAGACCGAGCGACGCTTCATCATTGTCCACGGCGACGCCTTCCTCGGAGGTAAAGGCGGAATGCGGCGTGTAGGAAACCAGCGTCCGCGTCCCTGCAACGCGCCATGCGCGAGGCACGTGAATAAGAAATTCGGAAAAGACCGCCTCAGCGTCTTTGCCCTCCAGCCAGAACTTTAATTTGAATTGATAGGCGCGCTTTTCCTTCGGACGAAAATCCGCGAGTCGCAAACTCAACGACGCGGCTGCCTTCGCATGATCGATGAGAGAAACAGCTTTGATGAACGTTCCATCCGCTCCCAGCCATTCGACCTGCAGGCTCAGAACGCCATTTTTGATCGAAGCGATCTGAAGGTCGAGCATCGTGTTTTGAGCGAGGCCGAGGGTGATTTCCGGCGAGGCCCAGCCGGAGCCTTTGCCGGAGTTTTTCAGGACAATCGCGCCATCCTGGACCTGAATGAAAATCTCGGGGGCGTTTTTCCAGGAGGAAACCGGCTGCAACGCATCCCAAAGAATCCTGTCGTTTCCATTTTCTGCGAAACCCCGGCTCGAATGACAAAAAAATGCAAATCCGACGAGCAATCGCCAGGAAAAGATCCATCTGAACAAAGACTGCGTTTTCATTTGGGAGCCACGCTTCCGGCCTTCGCAGTCCTGACTCGTAGAAAACAATTCGGATTCAGACGGTCCCAGAAAAGGAGCACGACTGGAAACGGATTTACCATGATCCCGGCGGATGTCCCATGCGGATATTTTTTGCCTTTAATGTGCCCTTCAATGCGCTCTGCACATGCCCGTCGCAAAAGAGACAATTCGCATATCCATTGTGCCGATAGCGAAGATTGTAGGCGTCAGCATCAGCCGGCGCATCCTGATCCACCCCCAACCATCCCGGCTGAATTTCTTCCGGCGGCTCACCGGGATAATCTGTAGCCGTGGCCCACCCATACATGGAGAATCCAGCCTTTGCATTTCCTCCATTTGCACCCCCCTGTTGAATCGCATCTGCCACCAAAATGGTTTCGGAAGGCCGATACATCGTCGTGGCTTTGGTAAAACTGGTCAGTGAGCCAGCAGGAGTAAGAGGCGACCAAGTATTCACATCCGGACAGATTCCCTGATGAATCGAATACGTCGATTTATCGAGGCCTGTTGCAATGGTTCTTGCAGGGCAGACAAAAATAGCGGGGCGGCTGATGACGGAACCTCCAAGATAAGGTGAAATCGCATAATCCCATTGTCCCCCAAAACCGCTAGGCGGGCCGCTGCCCCAATCCCATGGATAATATCCACTGTTATCGGAAAGATAGGCCTGCATCGCGACTCCAATTTGACGCAAATTCGCCATGCACGCCGCCGACTTTGCGCTGTCGCGTGCGCGCTTTACTGCAGGCAGCAACATACCGGACAGAAGCACAAGAATGCCGACGACCACGAGCAATTCAATTATCGTGAAACCATCACATGATTTTCCCGGCCTCCATCCTTTCGGGTTGGACATGATTCCAAGATGACTTCGACCATCGAAAATGTCAAAGACTGGATGAGTTCCAGAGTAGCCTGACTCATGAACAGCAGCTACTCCGGCTTTGATCCCAAATACGTCTGTAAATAAAGATCCGGCTTCGTGGAGTCTCTCAGGAGAAGAATCGTCGGTTCACGTTCTGTATGCACAATGTTCCATTCCCCCGCTTCCTTCTCCCCCTCGCGATTTTCAACTTCGATCTGACCTCCATCCACCAGCAATTCGAGATGGTTTTTGGAATAATCCTCCGGCGTCACGCGCACCTGGATCCGGTCTCCTTTGCGTTCGACTTTCCACGAGAAAGGAGCCTGCCGCACAGGAATATCCCGCTTCCACTGAAGCTCCGAGGTCAGCGCCAGGAAAAATGCGTTGTGCGGCAGCCAATATTCGCGGGAATTCCAACTGTCGCCCCACACAGGAAGATTGTCCACCCCCTCCCCCTCGTAACCATTCGGGATTCCGCCCGGAACCCGCCCCGTTCCCTTGCTGTCGTCGATCATCGGCGCCAGACGGCTGCCCACTCCATCCAACATGGAATACCCCATGGGATTATTTCCCAGAATCCATTGCACCTGGTTCCCGGCAAATGAAAGCCAGCGCGCATCTCCAATTTGATGCGCGTAGTCGAGCGCCATCAATCCTTCCGCGAGATAATCGCTGTTGTATCCGAAATGCGCGCCGTCCCACGCATGTTTGTTGTCAAAAAAACGAATTCTGAATTTTTCGGTCGGACGTTCCTTTTCCAGCGCCTTGCCCACCAGGCCATACGGCGTCACCGACGCCATCGGTTCGAAATAGCCGTTCATCAATCGCTCCAGCGACGCGTGCAATGGCCACCAGAGCGAATCCGACGGCGAAAGCACCCGGTGCAGTTCGATCAGTCCGGCGTAAATCCCCAGCTGATGGAACGTTTTGTATTGGTGACGCCCAAATTGCTCCATCTTATCGCTGTCAAAAAAATCCCCGCAAACCTCGGCATCCTCCACTTCGCCAAACTTTCGATGCTGGCGCTTGATCTGAATCTCCGCGAATTTTTTTGCTTCATTCAGGTAATCGGCGCCGTTCGTGAGCCGGTAAAGCTCCACATTCGCCCAGATCCAGCTGCCCATGTCCCCCGTCTCCGTCAGCTTGGCGGTTTGCAGCATCGTGACCTGATAACTTTTGATCGCGGCCGCCTGGACCTTTTCACTCAGGGGCGCATTCCATTGTTTGAGCACATTCGCCGCGCGCGCAAGGCATGCAATGTACGCAAGACGGTAGCCGATGTTATCGCCCTTTGAAATTTGTCGCTTTATTTTGTCCTCCCATGGGCGGATATCGATGGGATTTATGCCATCCGGCGGCGCCACGGCACTCCACACAAGCCCCTGTCCGCCCTGCATCCTCAAACACCAGTCGAGCGCGAACTCGAGTTCCTCGCGCGCAGCGTCGCTCGGCGCCGGCTGGATTTCCAGATAGCGCGTGAATCCATAAACCACGTAGGGCATCGACCACATGCGCACGCCCCAGTCGCCCGTGGCGTCGTGATACCCACCCGGCAACGGACTGTCCGTGTGACAACGGCCTCCGCAACGAAATTCATGAAAGAAATGGAATTGGCTGGGGATCAACTTCAGGCCGTAAAGCTGCGCATCGATGGAAAAAACGGATGTCCGGAGCGATCGCGCCTTCTTCCCCCTTCCCCAGGAAACCTCGATCCAATAATCACCGGGATCCTTGATCTCCGAAAAATCAGCGACCCAATCGTTCGAATGCCATAAATGCTTTTCAAATGACGCGAGCTCGCCTTCGAGCACCTTGTCGCCGGATGGAGAACGAAAAACCGTGAAATGCGCATCCTTGATGGCAAATGCAGGATCTGCAGTGAGAACGGCCTGCTTCATTTCATCGGGCAGATAACCTGCCTGGGAATACGCAAGCACGGGATCAGGAAGCGGACGTTCGGTCTTGACGATGCTTTTCGGAATATATTCCTGCGCGTTCTTCAAAAGAACGAGCGAATCCTCCTCCTTCGCCAGCTTCCCGGTCTTGCGGCCATTGATGAGCGCGGCGATAAAGATGGCCTTCCCTTTTCCATACGAATTGATGGTGATGGCGGGAACGGACTCCAGGACAGTCTGACTTTCCGTATGATCTTTGACGCGGACAACCTTCTTGTGTTTTGGAAACAGAGCGATCACCTTCGCGCCAGCTGCTTTGACACCCAGGATTCCGTTCGAAGAAAGACCGAATTTGATTTCCGACGAAAAGCCGCGCGCCAAAGGCTCGTCCGCAGCTCCCTCCGCAATGTGCGCCTGGCGATAGAGCCATGCATCCATCGAAACACCCGTTTCCCATTCGTCGAGCGCGAGAGGTTTCAATCCGAACACATCGGCAAACGGCCATGTGTCCGTCCAGCCACTGCTTTGATAGCGGCCAACCTCGCAGATGCCGACAAACAATCCGCCGCCCTGCACATAATCGTGGATCTTTTCGCACGTTTTCTTGTCGATGGAAAACGTGTCGAGAACATAGAGCGACGCATACGACCAGATTTGATCGGCCTTGATCTGTTCTTCATCAATCAGGTCCGCCTCCACGCCCTTCGACTTCAGGACCGATTGCAATTCCTTCAACTCCGCTTCATAGCCAGCCGGCCCGCCGGTCCAGAGATTTTCCGAGGCGAAATCGAGATTGGACTTGGAAAAAAGAATTGCCGCGGGCTTCAGGTCACGGATCTCTTTTCCCTCCGATCCAAAGAGAGACACCCCGAACAAAAGCCCGGCGATAAAAATGATCCGCCGAGTAAACGCAAAGATCATGCGACGTGAACTAAATCAGTCGATCCGACAAGTCGATCCCAAACGAAAAAAAGAGGCTAATAGAGAAACGTTCTGGAACGGGACTGGTTCGGAATGAAACTTCCTCGAAGGAAGCACTTATTCGGAGGCAACGTCTTCGACTTTGCCCACGTTTTCCGAGGAAGCATCCAGCGGAGGCACATCCACGAGAAGGCGTGACTTCGAAGATTCCTCCGCTTCGGAGGCTTCCGGCTGCGAGGATAACGGCGCGCTGGCATTCGCCTTTTTGTGGAACTTCACGGAAACAAGTTTCGACACACCGCGTTCCTCCATCGTGACACCATACAATGCGTCAGCCATCCCAATGGTGCGCTTGTTGTGCGTGATAATCACGAATTGCGAGTGCACGAGAAAGCGTTCCAGCATCTTGATGAAGCGATTGATGTTCGATTCGTCGAGCGGCGCGTCCATTTCGTCCAGCACGCAGAACGGGCTGGGCTTCACCATGTAAATGGCGAAGAGCAGCGACACGGCCGTCATCGTCCTCTCGCCGCCTGAAAGCAGCATGATGCTCTGAAGCTGCTTGCCGGGAGGCTTCGCCACGATATCAATGCCGCACTCCAGCGGATCCGTTTCATCCAATAGGACGAGGTCCGCCTTGCCGCCGCCGAACAATTCCTTGAACACGCCCTGGAAATTTTCACGGATCTTCTCGAACGTTTCAAAAAACATCTTTCGCGTCGTGCCGTTGATCTTCTGCAAAATGGAATGCAGCTGTTCCTTCGACGTCACCAGGTCCTGATGCTCACGCGTGAGGAACGTGAAGCGCTGTTCGAGTTCGTCGTATTCCTTCACCGCCTCGAGATTCACCGGCCCCATGCTCGCGATCTTCGCGCGCAATTCCTCGACTCGCGCGGACACCTGTTCCCACGTCTCAAAATTCAAACGCGTCGGCACAGGCGTCTCAACGGGCGCCGCAGCAGACTCGTCCTCCCCTTCCTCCGTCTGGACCTCCACTTTTTTCCTGCGCGTCGGCGTGTCTTCGCCGGGCTGCAACGGCAGCAATTCCAAAGTCGCGAGGTCCACCTGATATTCGCGCTGCATGCGATCGGCGAGATGCTGCAATTCGCCGCGTTTTTCCGTCAGCTTGATTTCGTGGTCGGTAATGCTCTTCTGCAACGCTTCCATTTGCTGACGCTGGTCGCGCAGGAGCTCGACGGCGACGTGGATCTCCGTCTCGAACCGTTCCTTTTCCTTCTCCAGTTCCCCAAGCTGGCCGGCGATGCTCTGGGCGGAAACCTTCATCGCTTCGATCTGCTGCGTCGCCTCGGCGGATTCGCCCTGCCATTGCACGATGCGCTGGCGGCTGGCGCGCACCTCGGTTTCGCGCGAAGCGATGAACTGCCGCGCGTCGGCAAGCTGGGATTCGATGGGCTGGATCTGCGATTCGGAACCACGGATTTCCTGCTCCGTTGTCGCATGCGCCACACGAAGATCATTCGCCGTGACGCTCCGCTGATGATGTTCCGCCGCGAGTTCCTCGGCGCGCTGCGTGGCAGCGGAAAGCTCGCCCTGCACGGCGACCTGGCGCGATTCGGCCCCGCCGAGCTCACCATGAACCCGCGCATGATCCTCGTCGTTTTGTTTGCGCTGGCGCTCGATCTCCTGAATTTCCAGATCAATCGTATGAACGCGGCTCTCGAGATCGCGCTCCTCGGATTGCATGGCGGAGGAAAACGCCTCCTTCTTCGTCATGTCGTTTTCCTGAAGGCGAAGCTCGGACTGGCGGTCGCCGAGCGACTGACGCGCGAAGGCGCGACGGCCTTCCCACTCGCCCTTGCTCGCGCTCATTTCGTTGAGATGCGCCTCAACCTGCGCGACCTCGGCGTCGAGCGCCGCGATCTCGTTGCGCCGGCCGATGAGCTGGAGCGGCGAGGAACGCTTCGAACCCGCGGAAAGAATGCCCTGATAGTCGAGCACGTCGCCATCCACGGTGATGAACGTGAGCCCCGGATGATATTGGCGCAGATCGACGGCCTTCGTGAGATCCTCGACGATCACCATGTCGGCAAGCAGCTTGCGGACAAAATTCGTGACCACGTCGCTGGGGCGCACGATGTCATTCGCCCAGCAAAGCGCGCCGAGCAACGGCTCGCGTTTGAAATGCATCGAAGGACTTTCGGGGGAAGCCTCGGCCTGGATCGCGAAAAATGCACGGCCCCATTCGCGCACGCGAAGCTGGTCAACGAGATGCATCGCCGTAGGCACATCGGCGACCACGATGCTTTGCAGCGCCTGGCCCAGCGCCGCTTCGACGGCGGTCGCATATTTCGGTTCCACTTCGATCAGGTTCGCCAGCGTGCCGCGGATCGCGCTTTGCACCTGGGCGGCGCCTTCCTGGCTCGGATCAGTCACCTGTCGCAACAATGCCTGGGCGCCCTCGGAATAGCCTTCATAGGACGACTGCAACTGGCGCAACACATCACGGCGCGAGGTTTTTTCGGAAAGCACGCGCTGTTCCTCGGAAATTTTCGTGACCAACGCCTGGCATTGATGCTCCGCTTCACGCAGGGCGTCCTCGCCGCCGAGCACGGCGTGGCGGCTCGCCTCGAAAGTATGTTTGAACGACTGGATTTCGATCGTGAGCGATTCCTGGCGCTGCGCGAGCTTGTGACGCTCCTCGCAAGCCAGTGTGCGTTCGTTGGAAAGCTTCTGCAGGCGGACGGAAAATTCATGGCGTTGCTTATCGAGCGTCGCCGACTGGTTGCGCAGATTGGCGAGCGTTCCCTCGAGGCCCAGCAGCGTGGACTGGAGGCCCTGAATGACGGTGTTGTGTTCCTTGCGGGCCTGATCGACCTGCGAAAACGCGGCGCGGGCCTGTTCCAATTCCGTGGTCTGGCGAGAGAGCCGTTCGCGCGCGGCGGCGAGGCTCTCCTGCGTGGTTTGAAGTTTGTTTTGAAGCTCGATCTGACGCGTGCGGGATTCCGACGCTTCGCGCTCCGCATTTTGAATGGCCGTATTGGTTTCTGCGATGCGGTCCTGATGCGTGCGGATGCGCGTCTCCTGGCGCTCGATCTCGCTCTGGAGATCGCGCTGGCGCTGCAACACTTCCTGGCGCCGAAGCTCGGTGGCCGAAAATTGTTCGCGCAGATGGGTGATGTTGCCCTCGGCGGATTCGATTTCGAGACGGACGTCGTCGATCTTCGTCTTTAATTCGACGGCTTCCTGTTCGAGCCATTGCGTGGTGGAGAGAACCCCCTCGTAATCGTGGCGCGCGAGCTGCGTGTCGAGAAGACGAACCTCTTCCGTGAGAGCTTTGTAACGGCGGGCCTTGCCGACCTGACGCTGGAGCGAGCCGATCTGGCGTTTCACTTCGCGAATGATGTCCTCGACGCGCACAAGATTCGCCTCCGTGTACTCCAGCTTGCGGAGCGCCTCTTTTTTCTGCGTCTTGAACTTCGTGATGCCGGCGGCTTCCTCGAAAATGGCGCGGCGATCTTCCGGGTGCGAGGAAAGGATCTTGTCGATCTTTCCCTGCTCCATGATGGAGTAAGAGGAACGTCCAATGCCGGTGTCCATGAAGAGCGATTGGACATCTTTCAGGCGGCACGGCGTTTTATTGATGAGATAATCCGAGTTGCCGTCGCGGAAGACGCGACGGGTGATTGTCACTTCATCGAAATTCGCGTCGACGCCCGCGAGCTGTCCCGTTTTCAGGACATCCTTGCAGTCGGCGAACGTCATGCTCACCTCGGCCATGCTGATGGCCTTGCGCGTGTCCGTGCCGCTGAAAATCACATCGGCCATTTCGCCGCCGCGCAACGCCTTGGCGGATTGTTCACCCAAAACCCATCGAATGGCATCCGACACATTGGATTTGCCGCAACCGTTGGGTCCGACAATCGCGACCACGCCGCGCAAAAAATCCACGCTGGTTTTGTCGGCAAAGCTTTTAAAACCGACCATTTCAAGATTTTTAAGGTACATGAGGGAGTGGGTGAAACCTGGCCGCAAAATGGCAAAGCCCCCCAACGACTTCAAGCGAAAATCCCACTAAATGAAGTAGGCGGCCAGTCAACCAACCACTACTTATGGTAGGGCGCCGCTTTTCTTGAAAGTGTCGGAAGGGTGCGGTTCTTTTTAACTCTTTTTTGGGGGAAACCCAAGGATTTTTCATCCCCTTCAGGACATCTCATGAGACACCAAACGAGGCCATCTCATCTCGCAGAAGCACTGAACGAATGGCTGTTTGCCATGCTCGTTCAGCAGAAAAACGGATCAGAGTTCAAACCGGCGTAGTTCCTTGGGCAACGTGCGGGACGGGAGATGGCGCTCCACCTCCTGCAAATAATCCATGGGAAGATAGGCGTCGATCACGTAATAACGATGGTAATTTTCATCCCGTTCGGAGTGGAAAAACCAGATTCCGTTCTCACTGAGACTATAAGGCGCGACCCCTTCGACCTTGGGCTCATCCCACCGGATATGAAGTTGGTCGCTAGGCAGCCCGCCCTGCAGCACATCGAACACCGCCAACTGCGCATTCCAATGATATCGAATGCCCGGCATTTTCGCGGGCATCTTCGAGTAGAATTGATAAATACTTCCTTTCACAATGTAACTGGATTGAATGCAAAGGTCCCCAACGATCTTGGTCGGATCGCGGCTGCAACCAGGCAGCAAAATCAGCATGGCGAACAATCCGGCAGTGACGAGTCGCTTCATAAGCACTTCAACCGTAACCGTTTATCAAAATTGATAAAAAGACTCTAATTTTAGAATGCCTTATGGGCTTTAGGGCCCGGAATAAGCTCTCACTTATATAGAGCACACTCGATGCCGGACGAGTCAGGGAAACCCCGACTGATACCAGTTGCCTTTTCCTATTCAAAAACAGGTGAGATCACGCTTTCCCCCCATTGCACGATGTCTTCATCACTTTTAAGCTTAATGGAGAGAGAAGAGCCGAACATGCTACCGAACCATAAAGATCCAAACGCCATTTCACCGCAAAAGGATTTCGACGCCTTTTCCTCTTCGATCTCCCATGATCTTCGAATGCCGCTGCGCGTGATCCAGGGTTATGCCCAGATGACGCTGGAGGATTATTCCGGACGGAATCTGGACGATCGCGGACAGGCATTTCTGAAACGCATCCGTGACTGCGCCATCCGTCTCGACAAACTCCTCGAGGATCTCCTCGCCTACACGCGCCTTGGAAGTGAAGGCGGCCGCATGGAACCGATTGCCCTCGACGAATTCATCGACGACATCTGCCAGGACTGCATGGGAACGCGATTCGCCCGCATCGAAGTCCATCATCCCCTGGGCCGCGTCTGGGGTCATCGCGCGCTCCTCTTCCAGGTTTTCAGCAATCTGATCAACAATGCGCTCAAATACGTCGCGCCCGGCGTCACCCCCCATGTCGTGATTCGCAGCGAAACGCACGGATCGGCTCTCCGCATTTGGGTCGAGGACAATGGCATCGGCATCAAACCCCAAAATCACCAGCGCATCTTTGAAATTTTCGAGCGCCTGCATCATGAGAGCAAATATCCAGGAAGCGGACTCGGACTCGCCATCGTTCGCAAGGCCGTGGAAAGCATGAAGGGCGAAGTCGGGCTCGTTTCCGACGAAGGAAAAGGAAGCCGCTTCTGGATTGAATTGCTGCAACATGATTCCCTTTCTTCCAGCGTCCGGAAATCGATCGCCGTGCCGCAGCTCATTTCCTAACAGGAACCTGCTAAAAAAACCGCGGCCCGCTCTCTTGTGATTTGATGCGATGGCCGTAGCTTCTTCGTAGAAGCACATCGCAATTCAACCAGGAGGACTCATGCAATCACTCAGCGGAAAAAAAGTCGCCATTCTGGCGGCCGACGGATTTGAGCAAAGTGAACTGATCGAACCTAAAAAAGCGCTCGACCGCGCCGGCGCGAAAACAGTGATCGTCTCGCCCAATCCCCAGAAAATCCGGGGCTGGAAGGATAAAAATTGGGGTGAGGAATGCCAGGTGGATGAGCCTCTGGAACGCGCGAGGCCCGACGAATTCGACGCTCTCTTGCTGCCGGGCGGCGTGATGAATCCCGACACACTTCGACAGGACCGAAGAGCCGTTCAGTTCGCGAAATATTTCTTCAGAGCAGGAAAACCCGTCGCGGCCATCTGCCACGGTGCCGTCACGTTGATCGACGCCGAAGTCGTGGCCGGCCGCCTGATGACATCCTATCCCGCGATTCAGAAGGATTTGAAAAATGCCGGAGCCAAATGGGTCGATGAAGAAGTGGTGGTGGACCACGGATTCGTTACGAGCCGAAAACCGGCCGACCTGCCTCGCTTCATCGAAAAAATGATCGAGGAATTCGCGGAGGGCATTCATGAGCCCCCACCTGTTCGTCCGGAAGCCAGGGAAGCGCTTGTCGGACTATAGCCTGACCGACCTCATCCTTTCCCCGGTCAGACAAACGGGAGAGCACCCGCTTTCTTTCGGCGGGTGTTCGCATAGGCTCTTCCCTAGAGACGACCGGCATACCCGGACGCTCGTTCACCCACTTAAAATCACTGAAAGGAAACATGAATATCAAACTTTGGAACACCTTATTGCTCGGCAGCGCGCTTGCGTTGACGGGCTTTGCTGCAGAAAAAAATGAAAATGCGGAAAAAATCTCCCGCGCCGACTCCAAATTCCTCAAGGAAGCCTCGGAGGCCAATCAATCCGAGATCAAATTAGGCGAACTCGCAAAAGAAAGAGCTTCGAGCGAGGAAGTGAAGGATTTTGCGGAGCATATGATCAATGATCATCGTGAGTCTCAGGAGCAAGTCACGCGTCTCGCTGAGGAAAAAAATGTGGAACTTCCCAAGAAAGACATGGAAGACCATACCTATAGAAAACTCTCCAAGTTGAGCGGCGCGAAATTCGACGACGCCTACATGGACGCCATGGTGAAGGACCACAAGAAGGACGTCTCGGAGTTCGAGAAAGCCTGCAAGAAAGTGCAGGACCAGGATGTTCAATCCTTCGCCAATAAAACCCTGCCGAAACTGGAAGAGCATCTCCAAAAGGCCAAGAAACTCGAAGAGCGGGCCGATAAGCGCGAAAACAAAGCTTAAAGATATGGACCGGCGCGCCGCATTAAAACAGCGCGCGCCGGATCCTACCCATCCCAATGAGCACACGTCGATACACCAAATTCGTCAATCACGCGGAAGGCATTGGGACCGTCTCGCTTGAAATGGTTGAGCAACGCGCCAGGGAAATCGCGTTGTCCGACGGACGCAAGCCCGAGGCGTATTCCGAGGGAGACTGGAATCAGGCGAAGAAGGAATTGACCCGTGATTATCCGGACGCGGAAGCTCCGGCCGATGATCCGGACGCGACCGTGACGGCATCGGATGATGTGGTCGTGACCCCGTCCAAACATAAGGAAAATATCCCGTCGTCACCCGATCGTGGGATGGCGGAGATTCTGGTCGAACAGGGCCTCGATGAAGCGGACCACGATCAACGCGTCGAGTCGGAACAAAACCGCAAGCGGAGCTGACTTCAAACGCGCTGAAGTTCCTCGTTCGGAACCTCGCTCGAAACGGGCACACCGCTCTGTTTCATGAGGCTTCCGCGATGCGGAAATTCGCCCGCGAGCCGGTACAGCAGCATTTGAATCGCATGGCGCAGTGGCGCCGACAAAAAAGCCGCCCGCCGACGCGCATAAATGGCCTGCAGTTCGTCGGCAAGCGCATCCGGATCGAGCATCTTGCGATAAATTCCCTGCTCATGGAGCCAGACAATCGCTTCGGAATGGTGTCGAAAAAGCTCTTCCGTCTTCGTGGTGAGAAAAAGCTGGCGATATTCGCATGCCGCCGGCGGAAAGAGGTCCTCCCGCGAATCCGAAAAGGTGGAAAGACTGCCGGGCACCGCGTCCAAAAGAGTGAGAAACTGACGGAAAATCCGGGGTGGCCAGGCCCCTGCGCTCGCGACCAGACCAAACACCGCCCATTCGCGGTGATAATAGGGAACAACCACCCTGGGAGGGGAAAGCTTCAGCTCCAGCGGAATCCCCGCCGGCGCAAATCCCAATGCCTCCAGCTTGTGCATTTCTTCCTTTAAAATTCCCACGTCCGCGTCAGGCGCCGGAACGATCTCCAGGTTTGAAGGCAGCTCGCTCAGCAGGCTCCATGCATGAAGCGAAATGAAAAAGCAGAGAAGTGAACCCGCCAGGAGAGTGTAACGCAAAAACAACCACTCCTGAAAAAATGGGGGCGGAAATGCCGCCAGGAGAATTCCTCCCCCGCAGATGAGCAGGCAAAGTTGAATCCAACGGTTCTTCACCTCTCTGCAAGATAAGGGAATCCGTCGCTCGTGGGAAGCCCCGGCTTTTCCCCGGAGGCTTCTTTTCCCCCCGGGGAAATTCCTATCCCATTTAGATTTAGAATCATTTTAAATTTGACGTTTTGCGTCCTCCGATTAGATTTTCCATTCCGATGAAGCGAATCCATCAAACCCTCGCCACCTGCGGCCTGCGGCCCACCCGCCAGCGCGAGCATGTCTATCATGTTCTCCTGCAGCAGCGCGACCATCCGACCGCCGAGGAAATTTTTTTGCGCGCGAAATCCGAAATGCCGACCATCTCGCTCGCCACGGTCTACAACTGCCTCGAAGCGCTTGAGGAATTCGGCCTCGTCAAACAGGTCAACATGCAGCGGGCCGCCACGCGCTATTGCCCGAACATGCACGATCACCACCACTTTCATTGCGACGCCTGCGAAAATGTGTTCGATGTGCCCGTCTCCTCACCCACCCCCAAATCGGATGTGAAGCTGCCCTCGGGCTTCCAGGTCAGCGGACGGGAAGTGACGCTGCGCGGCCTTTGTCCCGACTGCGGCAACGGAAAACGGAAGGTTCGCAGGAACGGATAAAGCGCTTTTTGAGGTGGGAATCATTTTAGAATGATTCTTATTATTGACCTCCAGCGCCCTGATTTTTATAATGAATGATTGGATGAATTTATGAGCACAGGAATGGACGCCATTGAGGAATTTGTCAGTTCCGACTACAAGTACGGCTTCGTCACGAACGTCGAAACCGATACCCTGCCGCCCGGTTTGAGCGAGGACATCGTCCGCCAGATTTCGAAGAAAAAGAACGAGCCGGACTTCATGATGGAATGGCGCCTGAAGGCGTACCGTCACTGGGTCACGATGAAGGAGCCGAAATGGCCGAATGTTCATTACCCCCCCATCGATTATCAGAAGAGCATTTATTACGCGGCTCCGAAACCAAAGAAAACCATCGGCAGCCTCGATGAGGTCGATCCAGAGGTCCTGAAGACGTTTGAAAAGCTCGGCATCTCCCTCTCGGAACAGAAACGCCTCAGCGGTGTGGCTGTCGACGCCATCGTCGACAGCGTTTCCGTGGCCACCACCTTTCAGAAGGACCTGGAAAAAGTGGGCGTCATCTTCTGCTCGTTTTCCGAAGCGGTGCAAAAACATCCCGAGCTGGTGAAGAAATATCTCGGCAGCGTGGTGCCCTACACCGACAACTTTTACGCGGCGCTCAATTCCGCCGTCTTCAGCGACGGCTCCTTTTGCTACATCCCCAAGGGCGTTCGCTGCCCGATGGAGCTCTCGACTTATTTCCGCATCAATGCGGCGAACAGCGGGCAATTTGAACGCACGCTCATCGTCGCCGAGGAAGGCAGTTACGTCAGCTACCTCGAAGGTTGCACCGCGCCGATGCGCGATGAACATCAACTCCACGCCGCGGTGGTGGAACTCGTGGCGCTCGACCGCGCCGAGATCAAATATTCCACCGTGCAGAATTGGTATCCCGGCGACAAGGAGGGCAAGGGCGGCATTTACAACTTCGTCACCAAGCGCGGCATCTGCAAGGGACGCGACTCGAAGATTTCCTGGACGCAGGTCGAGACCGGTTCGGCCATCACCTGGAAATATCCGGGCGTGATCCTTCAGGGCGACAATTCCATCGGCGAATTTTATTCCGTGGCGCTCACCAACCACTTTCAACAGGCCGACACGGGCACCAAGATGGTGCACATCGGAAAAAACACGCGCAGCACGATCGTGTCCAAGGGCATTTCGGCGGGACAGGGTCAGAACAGTTATCGCGGGCTCGTGCAGGTGCTGAAAAGCGCCGAGGGCGCGCGCAATTATTCGCAATGCGATTCGCTCCTCCTCGGAGACCGCTGCGGCGCGCACACGTTCCCCTACATTGAAGTGAAAAACACCTCCGCGCAGGTGGAGCACGAGGCGACCACCTCGAAGATCGGTGAAGACCAGATTTTTTACTGCAACCAGCGCGGACTTTCGACGCAGGACGCCGTCAATCTGATCGTGAACGGTTATTGCAAGGAAGTCTTCAAACAACTGCCCATGGAATTCGCCGTGGAAGCGCAAAAGCTGCTCGGCGTGAGCCTCGAAGGCAGCGTCGGCTGATCGATATTGGAAGGATATTTTATGCTCGAAATCAAAAATCTGCACGCACGCGTCGAAGAACGCGAAATCCTCAAAGGCCTGAATCTTTCCGTGAAGGCGGGCGAAGTCCACGCGATCATGGGACCCAACGGCAGCGGCAAAAGCACGCTCGCCGCGGTCCTTTCCGGAAAACCCGGCTATGAAGTCACGCAAGGCTCGATCACTTACAAAGGGAAGGACCTGCTCGAACTCGCCCCCGAGGAACGGGCGCGCGAAGGCGTCTTCCTCGCCTTTCAATATCCCGTCGAAATCCCGGGTGTGAACAGCACCTATTTTCTCAAGGCCGCCTACAACGAAATCCGCAAACACAAGGGCCAGGAAGAGCTCGATGCGATGGAATTCCTCACGCTCGTGAAGGAAAAGATGAAAATCCTGGAACTCGACACGAGTCTGCTCAACCGCCCTGTGAACGAAGGCTTCTCCGGCGGCGAAAAGAAGCGCAATGAAATCTTCCAGATGGCCGTGCTCGAACCCGGCCTCGCCATTCTCGACGAGACGGACTCCGGCCTCGACATCGACGCGCTGCGCATTGTCGCCGAGGGCGTCAACAAACTGAAACGCAAGGAGAACGCGCAGATCGTGATCACACACTATCAGCGTCTTCTCGATTACATCGTGCCCGATTTCGTCCACGTGCTTTACGAGGGTCGCATCATCAAGTCCGGCAACAAGGATCTCGCCCTCCAGCTCGAGAAGGACGGTTACGACCGGCTCATCGAGGAAAACGAAAAACGCCAGCCCGCGCTTAAATGATCACGGCAAATCCACCCAAAGTGAAAGAGGCCAATCTTCCCCTCGCCTGTTTCGACGCCTTCGAAACCAACGAGGCGGGCCGCGATCCCGCCTGGGTGCAATCCCTGCGCAAAGCCGGCATCGCGCATTTCGCGGAACTCGGTTTTCCCACGACGGAGCACGAGGAGTGGCGTTTCACGAACGTCGCGCCCATCGCGAAACTGCCCTTCAAACCCCAATTAAATCCCTCTTCCACCGCGCCCAGCGCCAGGGAGATCGATCCCTTCACTTTCGACCATCTTAAGGGAAATTGCCTCGTCTTCATTGACGGCCATTTCTCGAAATCCCTTTCCACCCTTGCCGTCAAGGATGGGTTGGTGATCCGTTCGCTGGCCGGGGAACTGGCATCCGGCGGAATCCTCGAGCAACACCTCGCGCGCCACGCCAAATATGACGAAAATGCGTTCGCCGCGCTCAATACCGCGTTTTTCCGCGACGGCGCTTTCATCGTGATTCCCAAGGGCGTCACCATCGCCGAACCCATTCATTTGCTTTTCGTACAGACCTCGAAGGAAAATGGCGCCGTGTGCCATCCGCGCAATCTCATCGTCGCGGAGCGCGACAGCCATGCCATCGTCATCGAGGATTACGTCCATCTTTCGGACGCGGCTTATCTCACCAATGCAGTGACAGAAATTTACGTGAGCGAAGGCGCCGTGCTGGAACATTGCAGGATCCAGGCCGAGAGCCAGCAGGCTTATCATATCGCCACCGTGCAGGCCGTTCAGGAACGCAACAGTCGCTGGATTTCTCACTCCATCTCGCATGGCGCGGCAATTGCGCGCGCCAACGTCCAGACCCTTTTCACCGGCGAGGGCGGCGATGCCATCCTCAACGGTCTCTACATCGCCAGCGGCAAGCAGGTCGTCGACCATCACACAGTCGTCGACCACGCCAAGGCGCATTGCACCAGCCATGAATTTTATCATGGGATTCTCGACGGCCAGTCGAAGGGCATCTTCAACGGCAAGATCTTCGTGCGCAAACACGCACAGAAAACGGACGCCAAACAAACCAGCCGCAATCTTCTGCTTTCGGACACGGCGACCATCGACACCAAGCCGCAACTCGAAATTTTCGCGGATGACGTGAAGTGCACCCACGGCGCCACGGTCGGACAGCTCAACGACGACGCCATTTTTTATCTTCGCGCCCGCGGCATCGGCCTCGAGCTCGCGCGCCAGATGCTTGTGCACGCATTCGCGAGCGAGATCCTCGACCGGATCACCGTGGAACGCGTCCGCAAGGAACTTGACGACCACATCTACGACCGTCTCGAAAGGAGATCGTGATGGGCGACGAGCTGAACGAGCTCTACCAGGAGGTCATCCTTGACCACAGCAAGAGTCCGCGCAATTTCAAGGAATTGCCGAACGCCAACCGCGTCGCGGAAGGACACAATCCCCTCTGCGGCGACAACGTCAAGATTTTCATCCGGCTCGAAAACGACGTGATCCAGGACATCGCCTTCCAGGGATCCGGCTGTGCCATCTCCAAGGCGTCCGCCTCGATGATGACCGCCGCCCTCAAAGGCAAGACGAAGGCCGAAGCCGAAAAAATCTTCGGTGAATTTCAAAAAATGGTGACGGGCGTCGAAGTCGACGAGAAAGCCCTCGGCAAACTCGCCGCCTTCGCCGGTGTGAAAAAATTTGCCAGCCGCGTGAAATGCGCCATCCTGCCATGGCATGCCGTTTCAGCCGGCCTGGAAGGAAAAGATCAGCCGGTTTCGACTGAATAATTTTCAAGCCATGGACTCCAACGAAGCCATCCCCCTTTCCCGCGATTGCGAAGCCGTGCTTGTTCCCTCCGGATCCAAAGTGACGCTTCAAAAAGGCGAGAAGGTGTACATCACACAATCGCTCGGCGGCAGTTACACCGTGATCATCAATGGCAACATGGCGCGCATCGAAGGAAAGGATGCGGATGCGATCGGCAAGGATCCCGTGGTCCGCGCGACCTCCTCCTCGGGAAAAGCGGAAGGACCCGTCGATGAAAAACTTCTTTGGGACCAGATGCGCACCTGCTTTGATCCCGAAATTCCCGTGAACATCGTCGACCTCGGCCTCGTCTACGATTGCAAAGTCAATCCGACGCCGGAAGGCGGCAATCGCGTGGACGTGAAGATGACGCTCACCGCACCCGGCTGCGGCATGGGCTCAAGCATCGCCGCGGACGTTGAAAACAAAATTCGCTCCGTGCCGAACGTCACCGACGCGCATGTGGAACTGGTTTGGGAACCCAATTGGAATCAGAGTATGATGAGCGAAGCCGCCAAGCTTCAGCTCGGATTGCTTTGAACAAAATGGCCATGGCAAAAACGATCCAGAAAAAATCACGCGCCGCTTCCCCTGGAAAACAGGCCTGGGAAAAAGTGCGTTCGGATTTCCCCATTCTCGACCAAAAGGTCCACGGACATTCGCTGATTTATTTCGACAATGCCGCCACAAGCCAGAAGCCTGCATCCGTACTCGATGCGCTGCGGTATTATTACGAGCACGATAACAGCAACGTGCATCGCGGCATCCACGAGCTGAGCAACCGCGCCACGGCCACCTACGAAGCGGCCCGCGCGCGCGCCGCGAAATTCATCAACGCCCGCAGCGCGGATGAAATCGTTTTTACGCGGGGAACCACCGAGGGCATCAATCTCGTCGCTTCCGCGTGGGGAGCCGTCCATCTCAAAAAGGGCGACCAGATCCTTCTCACGGAAATGGAGCATCACAGCAACATCGTCCCGTGGCAGCTCCTCGCCCGCCGTACCGGCGCGGAATTGATCTATCTGCCCATCACGGGCGACGAAGGACTTCTCGATCTCACCCAGCTCTCGAAACTTCTCACAAAGAAAGTGAAGCTCTTCGCGTTCACACACATCTCGAACACGCTCGGCACGGTCAATCCCGCCGCCGAATTGTGCGAACGCGCGCGCAAGCTGGGCGTCACCACGCTGGTCGACGCCGCGCAAAGCGCGGGACACCGTCCCCTCGATGTTCAAGATATAGGCTGCGATTTTCTCGTCTTCTCCGGACACAAAATTTGCGGTCCCACGGGGATCGGCATCCTTTACGGCCGCGCGGAAATTTTGGAAACGATGGAACCCTATCAGGGCGGCGGCGAAATGATTTCGAGCGTCGATTTCCAGGAAAGCACCTGGAACAAAGTGCCGCACAAATTCGAAGCGGGCACGCCCGACATTTCAGGCGCGATCGGCCTTCATGCCGCGCTCGATTATCTCGATGCGATTGGACGCGACAAAATCTTTCAGCACGATCAGGAGCTCGCCTCCTACGCCTACGAGAAACTCGCGAAGATCCCCGGCATCCGGCTCTTCGGACCGAAAACAGGGCGCGCCGGCCTCGTGAGCTTTTTACTGAAGGACATCCATGCGCACGACGTCGTGACGGTGGCGGACCAATATGGTCTCGCATTGCGCGGCGGCCATCATTGCAACCAGCCACTCATGCGCAAACTCGGCGTGACCTCCACCGCTCGGGCGAGCTTCTATTTCTACAACACGAAGGCGGAAATCGACGCGATGATGGATATTCTCAGAAAGATTCAGAAGTTTTTTGCGTCATGATCTCCCCTGCAACCACCATGCGCGAAGTGCTGGAGGCTTTTCCCGGCGCCCGACGCGCGCTTTTCCGTCGTTATCACCTCGGCGGTTGCAGCAGTTGCGCCTTTCAGCCCACCGAGACGCTGGAACAGCTCTGTCAGCGAAACAACAGCCTCAACGTCCAGGAAGTGATCGAACACATTCAAACCAGCGAAGCGGAAGATCAAAAGCTCCAGATTTCGCCCGCCGATCTGTCCGCTGCCATGAAGAACGGCAAACCGCTGAAGCTGCTCGATATCCGGACGCGCGAGGAATGGGACTCGGGACATCTGGATGGCGCCGTGCTTTTTTCCCAGGAACTGATGAACGAAATTCTCGGCAGCTGGCCGCGTGACGTTTTGTTTGTCGTTTACGATCACACCGGCTCCAGCAGCATGGATGCGGCCGCCTATTTTATGGGTCACGGTTTCGAACAGATCCGCGCGCTCAAGGGCGGCATCGATGCGTGGTCCCAACAGATCGATTCGAAAATCCCG
>Ga0207095_10031_pt1 | contig 40810 bp, 31 predicted proteins | sample Alteio_BWMinHeat_88_FD_153529 | JGI IMG/M metagenome (GOLD analysis project Ga0207095, IMG submission 153529) | Enriched cells from forest soil in Barre Woods Harvard Forest LTER site, Petersham, Massachusetts, United States -... | ecosystem: Environmental > Terrestrial > Soil > Temperate forest >... | reverse complement strand
TCACTGCGCCCAATCCGGCAGTTAATACGATTGCGGCCTTGGTTCCGCGTGTTCCCAGTTCGCTGATCAGCATCGGGATAGTTGCAGGGGGCGTGCTGGATTGGGCGAAGTCCCGGAATATCGGCTTCTCAAAATTTATTTCGCTCGGCGATGGCGCCGACGTCGATTTTGGCGATGTACTCGACTATCTCGCGGGGGATGGCGAGACACAAGCGATCCTGATGTACATGGAAGACATTCACGTTGCACGAAAATTCATGTCGGCAGCACGATCCGCAGCACGCAGCAAACCCGTTGTTGTCGTCAAAGCGGGGCGTGTAGCCGAAGGCGCGAAAGCCGCGGCATCACACACCGGCGCATTGGCCGGATCGGATGAGGTCTACGATGCGGCGATCCGCCGTGCCGGCATGTTGCGCGTAATGACGACGGAAGACTTGTTTGGCGCGGTGGAAACCCTTGCGCGTGCAAGACCGGCATCAGGCGAGCGTCTGACTATCCTGACCAATGGCGGGGGGTTGGGCGTGATGGCAACCGACGCATTGATATGCGGCCACGGCACGCTGGCAAAGCTGGAGGGCGACACACTGCAAAAGCTCAATTCGGTATTGCCCTCGACCTGGTCACATGGCAATCCGGTCGACATCATCGGCGACGCGCCGGTGGACCGCTATGTGCAGGCAATGGAAATCCTGCTCAAGGATCCCGGCTCTGACGCCATCCTCTTCATCCATGCACCAACCGCGATAGTGCCGAGCATCGACATTGCAAATGCGATTGTTCCACTGGCAAAAAACTCTTCACGCAACATCGTCTCATGTTGGCTGGGCGGCGATGCCGTTGCGGATGCACGCCGCATCTTCTCCGACGCGGGCATTCCAACTTACGATACCCCCGAAGAGGCGATCAGCGGATACATGCAGATCGTCCAGTACCGCCGCAACCAGAACTTGCTGATGCAAGTGCCCTCGTCGCTGGCCACCGATTTTGTGCCGGACCGCACCGAGGTGCAGATGATAGTGCAAGCAGCACTTGCGGATGGTCGGACCATGCTGTCGGAGCCGGAAGCAAAAAGGATCATGACCGCATATGGCATTCCGGCAGTAGAGACCGTGATCGCAGCCACCGCCGGCGACGCAGCGAATGCAGCGCAGAAAATCGGGTTCCCCGTCGCAGTCAAGATCCTCTCGCCGGAGATCTCGCACAAGACCGAGGTCGGAGGCGTGACGCTCGACCTGGAAACCGGCGAAGCCGTCACCGCTGCTGCGCGGGCAATGAGGCAACGTCTCGCAGAGCTCCGTCCCGATGCACGGCTGCGTGGCTTTTCCGTTCAGGCTATGGCTCGTCGGCCGAATGCACAGGAGCTGATCGTCGGCGTCACGACAGACCCGGTATTTGGTCCGGTCATCCTGTTCGGCCAAGGCGGCATTGCTGTCGAAGTGATGAATGATCACGCCGTAGGGCTGCCTCCCCTCAACATGGTACTGGCCCACGACATGGTCTCGCGGACGCGCGTCGCAAAACTGCTGGCGGGCTATCGCGACCGCCCTCCTGCAGATCTGGATGCCGTTTGTCGCACCTTGATCCAGGTGTCGCAGTTGGTCACCGACATGCCGGAAATACTTGAACTGGACATTAACCCACTGCTTGTCGACGAACATGGAGTGATCGCACTTGACGCACGTATTCGTATAGCACCGAGAGAACCGGCAGACAGGGATCGGCTTGCAATCCGGCCCTATCCTCAAGAGCTCGAAGCGCATATTACATGGCAGGGCCAGCCGCTACTCTTGCGCCCAATCAGGCCGGAAGACGGCGCGCAGCATGTGACATTTTTCAATGCACTTGATCCGGAGGATGTACGCTTTCGCATGTTCATCAGAACGCGTGAACTGCAAGCAGCGCAACTCGCGCGTCTTACCCAGATCGACTACGACCGTGAAATGGCATTCATCGCGGTCCGGAAAAAGGATGACGGTGTATGGGAGACTCTGGGCGTCGCGCGTGCCGTCTCGGACCCCGACAACATTACGACGGAGTTTGCCATCATTGTCCGTTCCGACCTGAAGGGACAAGGCCTGGGGCGCATTCTGATGGATAAGCTGATCGACTATTGCCGCAGCCGCGACACGCTGGAAATGGTTGGCGAAGCGCTGGCAGAAAACACTGGGATACTGAAGATGGTGAACAAGCTCGGCTTCAAGGTCGAGCGGATACCAGACAGCGGAACCATAGCTTTCCGGCTGGATCTCAAGGGAAAAGGAGTGCCATGAGTATCATCGAAAATCATCCATTCGACGAGCTGAAACTGGGTGACAGTGCGAGCCTGGTACGCACTCTGCACGAAAAGGATATCCAGCTGTTTGCCGTCATGTCCGGCGACGTCAATCCAGCACATGTCGACGAAGAATATGCAAAGAGCGACATGTTCCACAAGGTAATTGCGCACGGCATGTGGAGCGGCACGCTGATCTCGACTGTTCTGGGAACCTTGCTGCCCGGACCGGGAACCATTTACCTGAGCCAATCACTCAGCTTTTTGCATCCGGTCGGTTTGGACGATACCGTAACCGTTACTGTGAAGGTAAAGGAACTTTATCGTGAGAATTGCCGTGTAAAACTTGATTGCCATGTCGTAAATCAAAGGCATGAACTGGTCGTCACCGGTATTGCCGAAGTCATTGCCCCCACTGAAAAAATATCACGCCTACGTGTCGAGCTGCCGGAAGTCGATCTGCGAGCGACGCCGAACAGTATTTCATTGCAGGTCATTCAATAGGAAAATCAAATGCAATCAAGTCGCGATGCACTGGTTACAACAGCTGACCCATCAACTCGAGACAGTGTCGGTCCCGTCGCAAACGTGCCTGGATGGTGCGACATAGAACGTCCAAGCAATGCAGACCGCTTGCTGCACGCGTTCATGGGACGTGTCACCGACGGAATTTCACCTGCCAGTTTGGCGCTCGCCTACGCCGACTGGGGACTGCATCTGGCGGAGTCGCCAGGCAAATTGCACCGATTGGTTGAAAAGGCCGTGCGCAAAGAGATGCGCTTGCTCAACTACGCCATGTGCGGGAGCTCCTGTTTGCCGGCCGAGCCATGCATAGAACCCTTGCCTCAGGACCGGCGGTTTCGGGATCCTGCATGGCAACAATGGCCCTTCAATCTGATCCAACAATCATTTCTGCTCAATCAACAATGGTGGCACAACGCCACCACCGGCATCGGTGGCGTATCGAAACATCACGAACAGGTTGTTGCTTTCGTCGCCCGGCAATTGCTCGACATGGTATCGCCAGTCAACTTCATTCCGACCAACCCGGTTGTACTTGGCGCGACGGTGCGCGAAGGAGGACAGAATTTTGCGCGCGGCGCAATGAACTTCATCGAAGACTGGCAGCGGAAAATTGCCGACAAACCTCCTCCTGGTAGCGACGCCTTTCAACCAGGGCATGAAGTTGCGGCGACCCCTGGACAAGTCATCTATCGCAATCGCCTGATCGAACTGATTCAATACGCACCGAAGACGAAAGAAGTCCATGCCGAGCCGGTGCTGATCGTACCGGCGTGGATCATGAAGTACTACATACTCGATCTCTCGCCGCATAACTCGCTGGTCAATTATCTGGTAGAGCGCGGCCACACCGTGTTCATGATCTCCTGGCACAATCCGGGTGAAGAGGATCGCGGCCTGGGAATGGAAGACTATTTGCGGTATGGTGTATTCGAAGCGATCAACGCAGTGAAAGCGGTCGTTCCCGATCGCAAAATCAATGCTGTCGGTTACTGCCTGGGCGGTACGCTCCTATCCATCGCGGCAGCCATTCTTGCCAGCGATGATGAGACTCCACTCAACTCAATCACCCTCCTCGCCGCACAAACTGATTTCAGTGACGCAGGTGAACTCAGCTTGTATATCGATGAGAGTCAAATCGATTACCTGGAAGACATGATGTGGTATCGGGGCTATCTCGATACAAAACAGATGGCCGGCGCATTTCAACTCTTACGGTCGAATGATTTGATCTGGTCGCAAATGGTAAACAACTATCTGCTTGGGAAGCGCACGCCGATGACCGATCTGATGGCATGGGACTCGGATGCGACCCGTATGCCGTATCGCATGCATAGTGAATATCTGAGGCGATTTTTCCTCAACAACGACCTGGCCGGCGGACGTTTCAAAGTGGGAGAAAGATCCGTAGCATTGAGCGACATACAGGTGCCGATCTTCGCGGTGTCGACAGAATCGGATCACGTTGCGCCATGGCGCTCGGTATATAAAATCAGCCTGCTTACGGAAACAGATTTGACCTTCGTCCTGACCACCGGAGGACACAATGCGGGAATCGTGAGTGAGCCCGGTCACAGGAACAGGCAGTTCCGGATTTCTCAATGGGCATCTGATGAAAAATATGTGGATCCAGACCATTGGTATCTCACTACCACTGCCACTGAAGGTTCGTGGTGGCCGGCGTGGGCAGAATGGCTGGAATGCGACTCGACCGGACAAAGCTTGCCGCCAGCGTCAGGCGCACCGAAAAAAGGATATACACCTCTAGCCGATGCTCCTGGCACGTATGTGCATGAGCGCTAAAATTAATTCCGGAGCAGTTAATTGGGATGCGAAACCAGAAAGTAGGGTGTGCGGCGCACGACCTACACAACACATGGTTTTGCGTCCTTTCAATTCGTATCGCTACCTCCGCCATCATGCCTGCCCGGCGCAGAAAATGAATCGCGCAACTCTCCACGCAATGCGGCAATTTCTGCACGAAGAAGGCGCATATCCGAATGCAACTCGTGCCTGAGACGCTTTTCATCTTCGCCGACAAGCAGCGCTGCAATACTCGCCGTGAGAACAGAAAACAGCGCATAGCCCAGCAACACAATGAAGGCCGCAAAAATACGGGACGCAGGTGTCGACGGAACAATATCGCCATAACCCACCGTTGCACCCGTAGTGAAAGCCAGCCATATCCCGTCAGCGTATGTTTGCACCTTGGGCTCGAGCCAGAAGAATCCTGCACCGGCGACGGCGAGTACGAACAAGGCTAATGCAACGATTTGCAGCAAGCGATGCGGCACAACGTATTTTGCCAGCAACGTCGCCAAACGTATGAACACAATAGCGCAATATGCCAGTCGCAATACCCATTCAACGAGAGACCACGGCGGATCGGTGGGCCAGGCGTTAGCCAGCGCTCCTAACAGAATGACAAGATCCACACCGGACACGTCTCCTGCCCTCTCCGATATCCATCCGTTGCGTTTTACAAGAATCTCTGCGGCCAACATAGTCGCTACGACGACATAGAGCAAGTGACCGGCGTCGCGATAAAACGGTTGTGTACCAGCCAATGCCAGATAAAACGCAGGAATCGAGAGGATAAGCGCACTCAACAGCATTGGCCTTGCGGTGCAGCACAGTTTCAATTTCTTCATGCCATTCCAGTTGTATGGGTGCGCCGCTGGAATCATCGGAGGATGCGTCCTATGCCGGCTCACTGAACCATGATCGAATTTCTTCTGTAAAAAAAATTGCGATGCATCAAAAAATGCAGGAATACTAAAGGAGGCAGGATAAAGGAAACGTAAGGTCGTGCTCCAATGCATCTGGCATGTTTCTCCCACGCGATCGTTCAAAATTACATTTTATTTTGCCGGTTGAAGATTCAATCGCTATCGCTGGAGGCAGATTGATATGGATCAATTTTTTTCGCTAATTCATTGATAATATTATATAAAATCAAATTAGAAAGCTCAGCTCATAGTTGAATATGTGCCTCAATCACTCGACAGGCGGCACCGCGGGCGCATAGATGGTCATACGCTAAACGGTATGAAAAATGCGCCCCCACGAACAATCAGGCGTCCGATAATAAATAGAGCGGGAACCGCATGAGGGCACTAAACCTTTTCAACTCTCCGTCCTTGTCCAAGCAAACGGAACGCGAGCTTATCGCCGACCACGAAGCCGAAATCGGCGTGCTATTGCCTGTGCTCGGACCGTTATTTGGTTTCGGTGTCATCTTGTTTTCCGTTTGGGATCTCTTGATTGACCCGCTGTATGCGTCAACCGCACTCTTGATACGCATAGGCCTGGTTTTGCTTGGGTCTATCGCTTACCTGCCAACCGCGTTACGGTGGACCGCTACCCAACGCTGCGGATACATCTATCTCACGCATGCATCCGCAATCATTATTTGCGAATATATTTTGAAGAATGGATTTCTCTATGGGTTGGCGGGGGTTTCCGCCTGCGTTTTTACGGTATCGATGATCACGTTTCGTATCAGAACGTTTTTCCTGGTTCTATTTTTCCCGACATTGATTTTTATTTTTCTCACTGCAATCGGCACACCGCTGCTCACCTTTATCAACGGCTTGATGCTCTATTGTTTTTCCGTATTCCTGGCTTGCATATTGATGCTGGTGATGCGGTCCCTGCGAAGAAAAGCAGTTCTGCTGGAAAAAGAACTGCTCCACATATCACGGCATGATAGCTTGACCGGCGCATGCAACAGACGCTACCTGACCGAACTCGCGGAACGCGAAATCGCGTTGACTGAGCGCCATGGACGCCCTATGGCCATCGCCATGCTCGACATCGATCATTTCAAACTGGTAAATGACACTTACGGTCATGACGTCGGGGATGAAGTCATTAAATTGTGCGTGAAAACCTGCGTGAGCGAACTACGCGAGATAGACCATTTTGGGAGAATCGGAGGCGAGGAATTCGTTTGCATCCTTCCAGAGACTACAAGGGACGAAGCGCTGCTCTGTGCAGAACGTCTGCGGCTAAGTATTGAAGCGCTTTGCGTCGAAACGCCACAAGGAAAAATTCGATTCACAATCAGCATCGGTGTGGCTTTACTCGATCCAAACCATACCGATTGGAGCGCACTGCTGAAAGCAGCAGACGAAGCCCTCTATCAGGTAAAGGGGCGAGGAAGAAACCGGGTTTTGCTATGGGAAGCGACTCCTGTGCATGATTAAAACGACCCGTAAAAGACTTTACGCAAAATCGTAAAGCGTTAAGCACGGCGACATGGCGATCACGGCGAAATCCAAAAGCGTAGTGTTTTGGCTCCCTCCCTTGCAAGGGGAAGGCCGGGATGGAGATGGGTTTAGCTGCCCACATTAACCCATCCCCACCATAGCCATCCCCTTGAAAGGGACGGGATGCGAAGTCTAGCGTTACCTAAATTACTGCCTTCTCTGTACGCCCTATCTCGACGTCGCACTGTTCAAGGTCACCGGTTGTCCACGATAACTGTTTGGAAACAGGCGCTTCAAATTATCAATCTTCGGCAAATCGTAGAATACGATATACCGATGCGTCGGATTTTTTACCAGAAAATCCTGGTGATAATCTTCAGCGGCGTAAAAGCCCTTTTGCGGCGCAATGACAGTCACTATGTCATGCGGAAATGCATGGGATTTGTCCAATTGGGCAACGTAGGCCTGTGCAATATTTTTTTGCGCGTCATCGGTATAGAAAATCGCGGAACGGTACTGTGTACCTGTGTCCGGTCCCTGGCGATTGAGTTCTGTCGGATCATGGGCCACCGAGAAAAAAATATGCAGCAACTCGCCGTAAGTAACTTCCGCAGGATCGAAGCTTATTTGCACCGACTCGGCATGACCCGTTTTCCCGGAGCTGACAATTTCATATTCGGCGGTTTTCTTGTCGCCGCCCGCATACCCGGCCACGACCTTGCGCACGCCGCGCACATGCTCAAACACGCCCTGCACGCCCCAAAAACACCCGCCTGAAAATATGGCAGTTTGAAGCGGCCCTTTGCTTTTCTGGCTGTCGAATTCCGGCAATGCAATGACAGTCGGCGCTTCCGCTGCGTGTAACAGCGGCCCCCATATGACACTGCCTAATCCCAGCAGCATTACAAAAATAAAATGTCTTGCCCGGGGTGTATTACGGATAGTCATACGATACTCCTGGAAATTAAAAACAAATCACAAGCGGCGCCATGTCAGGCACGCGGCACAAAACGTAGAGCAACGGAGTTCATGCAGTAACGCAAGCCGGTAGGCTTGGGACCATCGTCAAACACGTGTCCCAGATGGGCGTCGCAGAGATGGCACGATATGGCATCGCGTTGCATGCCAAAACTATTGTCGGAAGATTTCACCACATTCAGCGCGGATATCGCCTGCCAGAAGCTGGGCCAACCAGTTCCGGATTCAAACTTGGTTTTTGAATCGAACAGCGCCGTGTCGCAGCAAATACATCGATACAGGCCATCTGCATGATTGTTGCTATACGCGCCGCTGAATGCCGCCTCTGTTCCTTCATGGCGAGTCACCTGATACGACTTGGCAGGGAGACTGCCGCGCCACTCGGCATCGCTCTTCACGACCTTGGGCCGATGCACGGTTCCCTCGCTTTTGCCCGCTGCGGAGAAGTTTTCAATTAATACGTCCGGTACTTGTTTCGGATCGGCTGGAGCCGCAGCCACCACTTTTCCAAGTAAGGTATTCGCCACCAGGGCGGTTAGGCCAAAACCAAGAAATGTGCGACGTGCCGGAGTCGAGGCCTGCGGCATTTGTTTCCCGTATTTATCTACTAATATTGCCATCATGTTTCCCCGATATGAATGAAAAATCCTGTATTCCGGAACACCTCACCTCCATCGTATACCTCCACGAACGGAATGCTTCGAGGGTTCCAAGCTTACGCAAAACCAGAAGGTGGGGTGCACCCCCAGCTTTGCGTTTAAATATGAACCTAAATATGAACCATGTATCTTGTATCGCATGGCAATAAGTCGCTGCAGGAGCCGAATCCTTACAGACTATGCAAATAATGATTCATTTCAGAGGTATGCGTCGCACATCAATTATATTTAAGGCATTATTCCTTTTCCTGTCGCACATCACTAATCGAGGAAGCAATGACTCATTTCACCAGGCAACTTTTGATTTATCTATTCGGAATGGTAGCTGCGGCGGGCACTATGGCCGAGGAAGTGCATGTGGCCGTCGCGGCAAACTTTACTGCACCCATGCAAAAAATTGCCGTGCAGTTCGAAAAAGACACCGGTCACAAAGCGATAGTCACCTTCGGCGCTACCGGCAAGTTTTATGCACAGATCAAGAATGGCGCCCCTTTCGATGTCTTTCTTTCCGCCGATACCGAGACGCCTGCGAAGCTGGAAAAAGAAGGGGATGCGGTCGCGGGTAGCAGCTTTACTTATGCCATCGGCAAGTTGGTACTGTGGAGCGCAAATTCCGACTTCGTCGATGACAAAGGCGCAGTGCTCAAAAAAGGAAATTTTGAACATATTTCCATTGCCAATCCCAAGCTCGCTCCTTATGGCGCTGCAGCCGTCGCAGCCATAACAACGATGGGCTTGCTCGAACCACTACAACCCAAATTCGTCATGGCGGAGAACATTTCCCAGGCGTTTCAGTTTGTCTATTCCGGGAATGCGCCGCTAGGCTTTGTCGCGATGTCACAGGTGTTTGAGGATGGAACGCTGAAGTCGGGCTCTGTGTGGATCGTACCTGGCAAGCTCTATAGCCCGATTCGCCAGGACGCAATAATTCTGAACAAAGGAAAAGGCAAACCGGGCGCCGAGGCGCTAATGAAATATTTACAGAGCACTGAAATCAAGAGCCTGATCAAGTCGTACGGTTACGATTTATAAATGAAATGCAGGTATCAATCTGACATATCAATCTGACATATCAAGCAACTCTATGACGGACGAACCTGTCCACGCCCCGATTGCTTGGCGATATACAACTGGCGATCTGCTGATGCCACTAGATCGCCAGCTTCATCATTCTTCGACGGGCTGGCAACAGCTACACCCAAGCTGATCGTGACTATCTTGGCGACATCCGATTTTTCGTGCGGAATACCGATTTCCCTGACGAGTTTTTCCAAATCCCTTGCCTTGTATAGCGCGCCTTCCAGCGGCGTGTCAGGAAGCAGGCACACGAACTCTTCACCGCCATAACGCGCAACCATATCGTGCGAACGGGTCAGGCACATCTTGAATGCTGCCGCAATGGATTGCAGGCAGGCGTCACCTGCCTGGTGTCCATACCGGTCATTAAAATTTTTAAAAAAATCGACATCCAGCATGATCAGCGAAAGTGGATGCTTCGCGCGTGCACATCGCCTCCACTCAGCCTGCAAAGTGGTGTCGAAGTGACGACGATTTGCCACTCCGGTCAGACCATCTATCAATGCCGACGACCGTAATAGGTCAGATGGGTACGTACCCTTGCCCTTACTACATTGATGTGAAACGGCTTGGCGATGAAATCTACTCCCCCTTCATCAAACCCCCGCGCTTCTTCCAGCGGATCGTGCTGTGACGTGACGAATATGATGGGGATATTCTGGGTCAGCGGATCACTCTTGAGTCGTTGACAAACTGCATATCCGCCGAGGCCAGGCATCACGACATCGAGCAAGATCAAATCCGGTTGCCGGCCCTGGCAAAATTTGAGTGCGTCCGTCCCGTTGGTCGCCATGCAGACTTCGCAGTCATCTTTAAAAAGCGCATACAGCATTTCGACATTGCTGGGCTGGTCATCTACAACCAGCAACAAAGGCCTGTCTGGTGGCCCAGCCAATTGTATGTTTGAATGGTCGATCGTACGAGGCTTGTCGAGTGAGTTCATTGAAGCCCTATTCGGAGTTGATTACTGCATTCCAACGCAGCTTTAAAATCTAGACGATTGATGCAATGCGCCAGCGGAGCCAACCGGTCACCTAGCGCAACGCCATGGGTCTTTTCGATCACTGCAAAAACGCTAATGGCCTGCATGTTGGCACTTTTTAGATGGGTATCAAGATTATCCAGCATGGTTGCGAGCGGTACTTTATCCGCGTCTGTTGTCGCTGACGATGAATCCAAAATTGTTGAAGACAGGTTCAATGCAATTTTCCCCAGTGCAGCCGTACTGCTGCATATGAGCGCTTCAAATTCTGCCATCACGATATCCATGTCCCGCATTACGTCGTTGCTCTTCAATTGCAATTCAACACTGGCTGCATACTCTGCCAATGCAGTTGCGCCCATCGTACCGGCCGTTCCTTTCAGCGAGTGTGTCAGCATGGCCATCTTGGCTTGATCGCCGCATTCCATCGATCGTCTCAAGTCGGCCGCCAATGCATCCATATCAGGCCCAAAACGTCGCGCCAGATTGGCGAACAGCCACTTGTCGCCACCCAGCCGTCTCAGAGCGATGTCCAGCGCAATCCCCTCGAAGTCCTGAAGCAGGGTTGAATTTTCACTTACTACCGGGCTGAGATTTACATTTTTCGCGCCACAATGCAACAAAATCGTGTTCACCAGTACATCCAGATCAACAGGCTTGCCAATATGATCAGACATACCCGCGGCAAGGCATGCGGCTTTGTCAGCGGCCATTGCATTGGCGGTCATAGCGATGATGTGCGGTGTATGCGTGCCAAGGACCAAGCGAATCTTGCCGGTGGCGACGTAGCCGTCCATGTCGGGCATCTGGATGTCCATTAGTACCGCATCAAATGGAGGTTGGGCGGTAACTGCTTTTTCTACGCCCGTAATACCTCCGTCGGCAACTTCGACATATGCACCTTCACTCATCAGGAGTTCCTGCGCCACCTGCTGGTTCATGATGGTGTCTTCAACAACCAATAATCGCAATCCAGCGAGACGCATTTCCCCCTTCTTTGCAGCGACGCGCAATGGCAATTGCGAGGCGTCTATCACCGCGTCCAGCAGCATCGACGCGGTGATCGGCTTCACCAAAAACCCATTCAACAAATTACGTTGGGTCTGCAAACGTTCCGCCAACAACTCGCGACCGTGCGCGGTAACCATAATGACGATCGGTGCATCTCGGCCGTGCTGCAACTGGCGTATCCTGTCTGTCGCCTCCCATCCGTCCATGTCAGGCATCTTCCAGTCCATAAAGACGACGTCAAACGGAAACGGACCGGTAGCGCTTCGTTGTAACATCGCCAATGCATCACTACCGCTGCCGGCAGATTCGCCATGCCAGCCTAGTGTATTGATCATCGACAGCAAAACCTCGCGCGCACTGTAGTTATCGTCGACAACCAATGCCCTCAATTGCTGGTTCGCTATTGGATTTGACGGCGCTGACGGTATGGCATCGTCTTTTGTATTTTCAAAACTCAACGTGAAATAAAAGTGGCTGCCGACGCCGAACTCACTCTTGACGAACAGTTCGCCGCCCATTAACGATACGAGTCGCTGACTGATAGCCAGGCCAAGGCCGGTGCCGCCAAACCGTCGCGTCGTCGACGCTTCTGCTTGACTAAAGCCTTCAAAAACATACGCCAGCTGCTCAGGCGAAATACCGATGCCGGAATCCCGCACCGCAAATTCTATCTCCGTGCGATCGTCCGCCTGCTTCACCACCTGTAATGACACCACCACTTCGCCCTGCTTGGTGAACTTGATCGCATTGCCTGCCAGATTTATCAATATCTGCCGCAACCGCAACGCGTCGCCCACGACGCAGGCAGGCAATTTCGGATCAATTGCAAACAGTACTTCCACATCCTTGTTCCCGATACTGGATGAAAAAATCACTGACAGTTCGCGCATAAGCGTGTCGATGCGGAACGGGGCATGTTCCAATACCATTTTATCGGCTTCCACCTTGCTGAAGTCGAGAATATCGTTAAGCAGCCCTAACAAAGATCGCGCTGCGGTCTGCGTCTTGACTGCATAGTCGAGCTGTCGGCTCGTGAGTTCCGTATGCTGCAGCAGTTGCAGCATGCCGAGAATTGCATTCATAGGAGTACGAATCTCGTGACTCATGTTTGCCAGAAACTGGCTTTTGGAAAGACTGGCGGCCTGCGCCTTGTCGCGTGTCTCCGCAAGAGTCCGGAGTATCTCCTTGTCTTTACTGATATTTTTTGCAATTCCCAGATAGCCAGTGATATTGGCCGAACCATCGCGTATAGCCGTCACCGTGAGATTTACCGGCAGCGTTCCGCCATCCTTGCGTACATAAGTCCACTCGCGCGATTCGGATCCACCTTGGCGAGCTGCCTCAACAAAAACGTCGAAGCCTCGAATTGGGCGTCCCAGTTGTAAAGTGAGCTCTTCACCACGAGCGATAACTTCGTCAGCGACATGGAAGATGCCGTGGTGGACCTTGCCGATAATTTCATCTGCCGTATAGCCGAGCAAGATTTCAGCTCCCTTGCTGAACAGCGTAATCAAACCATTTTCGTCACCCGCAATGATCGAAAAATCCTGCGCCGCATCAACGATACCCTGCAGTTGCGCCAATACTATTTCTTTTGCAATGTGCGCCTCCTTTAGCGGGGTTACATCATTTATAAAGCCATAGAATCCCTTGACCACGCCGCCTTCAATTTCAGGTACGTAGGAGAAAACCGCATGCCTCTTTTCTCCCGACGGAAACTCAATTGTGCGTTCGAAAACCTCAGCATATCCCTGCAAGACGGACAGCAAGCGCGGCTCGATTTGTTTAAAGCGGTCTGCGCCGATGATCTCGCTCATGTGTTTTCCCCGCATTTTTTCGGGCGCAATACCAAACCAGTCCACATACGCGCTATTACCGAAGCGATTGCGGATATTCGTATCCCAGGAGCCAACCAATGCCGGCATGTAATCGATAATGGTCTGCATCTCTTGTTGCGCGCGCCAACTCGGTGCTCCTAGTCTCCAGCGCCTGGACAGTTGACCGGGCTGCGTTACGCGATTGCTCAAGCTGCGCGGTCATGTGATCGAAGGTATTCGCCAGAAAACCGATTTCGTTAACGACATCGAGGTTGAGACGAAACTCAAGGTCACCTTTAGTGACCCGCTCTGCACCCTTCGTCAACGCCGCAACAGGAACCAGGACACGGCGTTTGATAATCGCGCAGCCGGCAGCGATCAATAATGCGAGCGCAAAAATACTGAACTGCATGATCAATACCGCCTGGTCTTGTGCAGCAACAAGGTCGAGACGATTCAACCGCAACAGCTCCAGCGCGTCATCAAGCATGTCTTGCGACGTCAGGAATAACGCGCTCACTGTACTGGCGGTCAACTCTGTGGTATTGGCATTGGTATTGAGAGATGTCGGTGAATTGGACGCGGCAATTGCCAGTCTTTCGTAGAGCCGCACCAGCACGGCCAAATTCGCTTTTTCTTTTTCGAGCAGCGCGTTCTCGTTAGCCTCGCTATAGACCTGCGTATCAAGCATTTTTTTAAAGCTGATTACCCGCCGATTCCACTGTTCGACCGATCGACGTTCACTATAAAATGCCGTTTCCATTACAAGGAAACGGAAATTAGTAACGCCTTTCACCGTATTTTCAGCCATCGTGATTTGTTCGGTCTGATAGCGAACTTCAAGGATGGAAAAGCGCGTAATCGTGATAACGACGACTATTGCAATTGCCGCGAGCCATGCGAGAATATTGCTTTGTCGATTTAATGTCATATCGTGCTTATCGAATGATTTTTACGGCACTCGGCAATACCGATTCCAACGGCTCTTGATATAGGTAATCAAGGTAATTCGGAATCGGCGCCATCGGAACCATCCCTTGCCTCATTGCCCATCTCGTCTCATCGCTCAACGCCAACAACAAGGTTTGATCCAGCGACAAATTGAAATCGTTGGGATCAAAGGTCTTGGACAACAGTGCGCCATCCATGCCGAGAGATCTTCCGATGACGCGTTGCGCAACGGCTGGATGCTCGTGAATGTAGAGAGTCGCTTCCTCGATTGCCGCAAGCGTGTCGCGTACATCATCGGCATGCTTGACCAGATAGTCTTGTTTTCCCACCAGAAGAAAGCGATACACAAAGATGTCTTCGCCGTAAATCGTCACGCAGCGATCGCCGAGCGCTTCTTCCAGTTTGGCCAGATCCGGTTGCCACGCAGTTACCGCGTCAAGCTTTTCACTTTTAATCGCCTCGACCAACGCCTCCGGCTTCATGTCCACAATTGTTACCGATGCCTTGGGAACAGAGTGGGCCACCAGCAGCGCATCAACGAAATATTGTGCATTGGTGCCGAATGTAGTACCGATATTTTTTTCACTTAGATCGCCTGCATCATCGATCCCATGATCCTTGCGAGCGACCACGGCCATGGTACGACGCGATCCAAAGATCGTTGCTACCGTGGCGATTTTTTCACCGCGCGTTACGGCAAACATAAAAGGGGTATCGGCAAGAATGGCAAAGTCCGCATTCCCCGCCAGCATGGACTGCAATGCCTGCTTGCCAAGGACGAACGGTTGAATGACGACATGCAGACCGTGCTTTTCAAAAATATGCTGGTCGAGCCCGACATAAAGTGCGCCGGCACTTACCTGTGTTGGTAACGCGATAGTGATATTCCGCAGGGCGGTGCTTTGACGCGATGATCCAAAGTTGAGAGCCGACCACAACGCTGCCCCGAGTAGGCATATAACGAAGACAATAAAGATGAACCGCTTTCCGCTGCCTTGCTTTTTTAGCATGCTCGTTTGGCGCTTTGCGATCTATTGGATAAGAAAAGTCCGGATTTCACCTCTGCCGTATGGAAAGACGGGAAGTAGATTCGATAGTACCTCCTGCCCCGGCAGAACCAAAGAAATATTGGCACGCATCGGGGAATTCATTCATTGATGTGAATCTGGCGACTATGGTTATGTTGAAATTACAATGTTTACGTTGAATTTCCTCGGCATGGTTTCTAACGCACTCGACATCGCGACACTAAAGCGTCACGATGCGAATTTCAATGTGCCATCAAGACTGGAATGCTCATCGATTTCAGGATAGTGTGCGTTACCCCACCCAGCAGCACCTCACGAAACCGCGAATGTGCATAGCAACCCATGACGATCAAGTCAGCACCACAGTCAACCGCATGAGATAACAACGCTTCGCCGATCAAAGCCGTCGTTGTTTGTTGCAGTACCTCGACCTTGATATCGTGCCTCGCGAGATAAAGTGCGATGTCGGCCCCAGGTAGCTCGCCATGCGCTTTCGAGTCCTGCGAAGAATTGAAAATGACTATCTGGACAGCTTGCGCCTGTTGAAGTAACGGAATCGCAGCGGTGACTGCCCGGGCAGCTTCCATGCTGGCATCCCAAGCAATGATCACTTTTTTTCCGACACCATCGAACTGGCCGACATTGGGAATAATCAGCACTGGACGACCGGAATGCATCACAACGTATTCGGGAAAATCAGACATCAACGCAGGTGATGGATCATCAGGAGCATGTTGTCCGATAACGACCAGATCGCTGTAACGTGCCTCCATACTAATGCCTACTCCAGCCTCATCATTCGTTACACGTTTTTCGAATGAACTTACGCCCATTTTTTGAGCGGTGCTTTCAAACGCAACCAGCGCATTGCTCGCGCGCTCTTCCAGAAAATCCAGGAAGTCGCCCAACTGCACGGTGCTTTCGCCGACCGCTCCGGGCATATAAAAAAGTTCCGAGATACCGGTCGCGGCTGTGCCGACCAAATGCGCATTGCCACTGATCGCCATATTGGCCGCAAGCTTGATTCGTTCTAGCGTACGCTGGGATGCGTCCACATGCACAAGAATGGTTTGGTAACTCATGTGAACTCCTATTAATGCAGTTGATCGGCTTTAACAAAATATTTGCGCGCATAGGAAAGCAATTGACCGTCACTTGGGTGATCAACGGTCTCGACGCTCAGGACTTTCTCCGCCACGGTATGCTGGTGTTTCATCAAATGCTTCAAGAAGGCGAGCTTTTCCTGTCCGGGACCGACGATCAAAATTTCGCTGGAGTCCTTGAGTGCGTTGGCAATGTCATCGAAATATTGTGCATCCTCGGGAGCCCGTCCGGAGCCAGGTATGCCCGATTTAATATGCAGGTGCGGATGCGTTGAGTGAGTCTTGATAATTTCTTTTTCTGCAGCTTCCCAATTGAAGTGAATGATATGTGCCTGGGCATGGTCAATCCATGCAACTACGTGGCTAAACGACATGATGTGTTCCTTGAGGTAAGTGAGTTTTAAAATTGGTAGAGTTAGGCAAATTGGCCGATAAGATCTCCGTCGTTCCCGCGCAGGCGGGAATCCATAGTGAGGCGATTCGATCAAGCACCGCATGGATTCCCGCCTGCGCGGGAACGACGAATTTATATAATTTACGTAAGTCGAAATTAATCAGATTGCTGAGAAAAATCCTTTTACATTGCCAGCCCATTATTACGGCCGGCATTACACGTCCGTCAATCCGTTCAAACTTGCAGGTACGAATGCCGAATAGCAGATAGAAACTCAACATAACGAGACCCGTAATTTAGCGAAATACCAGCACAGGTATCGCACTATGGGTCAATACTTTCTGAGTCTCGCTTCCCAGCAATAGTCCTTTCACGCCCTTCCTGCCATGCGAGGCCATTGCAATGAGGTCACACCGCTTGTCATGAGCGACCTTGATGATCTCCTCGTAAGGGCTGTCACCATTCACGTAAAGCGTTTCGCATCTCACCCCCGCCTCCTTGGCAGCAACTTCAATTTCTGCAAGATATTTTTTTGCGTGCGCAAAGCCATCTTTTTCGAATTTTTCTCTAGTGTCTTCCAGCATCTCGGTCTGATAAGTGAACATATGAAATTCTGGAATGACGTAAAGGCCAACGACATTCGCACCGCACCCTTTTGCGAGCGCAATGGATTGCTGGATCGCGTTTCTGGATGTTGCCGATCCATCTGTGGGTATAAGAATATGTCTGAACATTTTTACCTCCCATTATTATTCAAACTGCGAAACAGTCGGCTCTCACTCAAAACGCCCTGAGCAAAAAATTATGGAGCCGAGGCATTTTTTTCGTCGTAATCAATACTAGAAACAGGCACTGTTTGTTCACTTGATGTGGATCAAAATTTTCAAAACAATCTGGTGATGCAAATATTTCCTATCTACTTCACATAAGGAAGGAAAAATTCGTTGGGACCTAAATTCCACCTTAAATACTTAACTCAGGTGAAATTGAGCTGGATCAAATTAATTTGAAGATGCGATCTGTATAACAAAGCTGGAATAGTGTGATTACCCGAAATTTTCAGGTTGTTGTATCGGAATCCGATACGGATCTTCGCAATAATAATGACAAGCAATGAGAAGGAAAACTCTAAAAATGAACTGGTTCACCTCACAATCCCGCAGCTTTAAATATTATTATTTGGTTGCCACCATCCTTGTCACGCAAACTCTATTGAGCCCGCTGGTAGCGCACGCACTGCCGGCTTTCGCGAGACAAACCGGGCAAAATTGTGTGGCCTGTCATGCGGGCGGCCAATTCCCCGAACTTACATCTTATGGGCGGTTATTCAAACTGACCGGCTACACGATCGGTACGCGTAACGTTCCCCTGTCGGTGATGGGTGTCGGAAGTTTGACCAAGACTTCGAATCCGACCAGTGATGCCGCATTTGCCAAGGATGGTGTCGCCCTGTTCCAGACAGGTAGTGTCTTCGTCGCGGGAAAAGTCACTGACAATATCGGCCTGTTCTCTCAAATCACCTACAACAATTACGACAGTCAAGGCGACTCCGGTCGCTGGCAGGGTAAATGGGCTTCCGACAATTTTGATTTGCGCTACGCTGACAGATACATTGATACAACGAGCGATTTCATCTTCGGGCTTAATTTAAACAACAATCCTTCCGTCGCCGACCCGTGGAATACAGCGCCGGCGTGGTTGCAATATGTCCCGACACAATTTGGCGTTACCGGGCCTGACGCGGCTCCCATCGTTAGCCAGCTAGGATCACAGGTCGCCGGCGTCGGTGGTTATGCATTCTGGAACAGGACGCTGTATGCAGAGATTTCGGGCTATCAGACCGCCAACGGCGCATGGTCGTTTCTGAGCCAAGGCACCGCCAATGCCGACCAGGTTAAGGTCAAGGGCACCAATCCATATTTGCGGTTGGCACTGAGTCATGATTGGGGACCGCATAGCGCGATGGTCGGCATGTTCGCGATGAATGCCGCAATCTATCCTGACAACCTGGACCCAAGCGGCCCGACCACGCAATATCGTGACCGGGGGATAGACGCGCAGTACCAATATATATTGGATCCGCATACCGTCACTGCACAGCTCAGTTATATCAGCGAAACCATCAACAACGGTGACGTGACCGGCATCGCGACCAATGCGTCCAATTCGCTTAAACAGCTAAAGGCAAAAGCGAGCTACATATACCAGGCGAAATATGGCGGAAGTCTGAGTTTCTTCAACACGACGGGAAGCTCGGACACTACGCTTTATCCGGATGTTGCTGCCAACCCCGGTACGCGTGGGTGGGTTCCTGAGTTGTTCTGGACCCCGGTGCAATACATGCGTGTCGGCGCGCAGTATTTTACCTACAGCCGCTTCCATGGCGCGTCGAGCAATTATGATGGCGCAGGCCGCGATCCGAAAAATAACAATACCGCCTTTTTCTATGTATGGGGAGCGTACTAAATGAATAGCCATAACCAGTACGCGTATGTACATACGACAACACGACTCAATAATATTAAGCGGAAGGGGATTTGTTTGTCGTTGAGCCTGATCTGCTTAGGTATCGTTGGTGGGTGTTCCCTGGAAGAGCGATCCCGTTCACTGGGCGACCCTCATATTTCAGCAAAAACAATTGCATTGCAGGTTTGTTCCAATTGTCACGGCGCCAGCGGGATTTCGGTGTCTCCGAACTTCCCGAAGCTGGCGGCGCAAACGGAACCGTATCTGGTAGCGCAACTGAAATCGTTCAAGAGCCATGGTCGCTCAGATCCGGCAGGCTTTGAGTATATGTGGGGCATAAGTGCGCGCTTAAGCGATGAACAGATCAATGGACTCGCAGCTTATTTTTCTTCGCAGGCGCCCGCAGCAGGAAAATCGCGCAACCCGAAATTGATCAGCGATGGACTAACGATATATGAACATGGCATTGCGGAAAATAACACCCCTGCGTGTACTTCATGTCACGGCGCCAAGGCAGAAGGCAATCAGCAGTTCCCTCGCCTTGCTGGCCAGCATTCTGACTATGTCGTTAAACAACTTATGGTCTTTCAAAGAACAGATCAAAGGCCAGAAGGCGCCGTGATGAAAATTGTCGCGCATGGACTTACTGGTGAGAACATGGAAAGTGTCGCGGCCTATCTGGAGGCTATGCCTTTGGCGCAATGATGTGTTCCCCGATGAGGCAATGAGAGATTCTTCCCCTCGTCGGGCGCACTTGAAGAGGAAAGTACTAAAGTGTGGTGACGCACAACTCCCCTCTCCCGCCCGCGGGCGAGGGGAGCGAGCTGGTGGTTTTCTTTGTCGAATGTGCCTCGTCAAATTACATAGTCTGATGCGTCACTATGCCGCGCCGCTTCTCAAATGCCTCTTTGCACGCCACGCACAGTCTTGCAGCGGGTTGCACACTCAGCCTTCTCGGGTCTATCTCACTGCTGCAACTCGTACAAACGCCGTAGGTGCCGTTGGCAATCCGTTTCAACGCTGCATCAATTTCTCGCAGAGCGGAAAGCTCGTGTTCGATCATCGATATATCGGCATCTCCCAACAGATCCGCTATCACCCAATCGCCCACGTCTGCCAGATGGTTTGCAATCGATATCTGCTGCGGGTCGTCGGAGCAATGCAACTGCATCTGCACACGTTTGAGAAGTTCCTTACGCTCAAGGCGAAGGCGCGTTTCAAGATTATGTTCATTCAATACATCGGGGGTATTCATCTCTTATTCCTATAAGACACATATAACTTCATGCATGCGGAGATATCTGCGGCATCTATCATTGACTCCCGGCCGACATCAATATCGCTGGCCGCTATGCATGACATGACTTTTCATCGCAGGAGAAGGTTCCGGCAGCAAGTGCTTTCAATTTCTCAGGATCAAGCACTTCAATTTCGCGATTAGAGACTTTCAGGAATCCACCTTTCTTGAACTTCGACAGCAGGCGGCTGATACTCTCAATGGTCAGCCCAAGATAGTTACCTATTTCCTCACGCATCATGCGCAATTGAAAATTGCTGGACGAGTAGCCGCGCGCTGCATATCGTGCGCCGAGATTGACCAGAAATACTGCGAGACGCTGTTCGGCGCGCATGCCGCCCAGGAGCAGCATCGCATTTTGCTCGCGTGTAATTTCCTGGCTCATCAGCCGATGGAAGTGGCGTAACAGGTTCGGCATATCGGCAAACAAACCTTCCAGGCGGGCGAATGGAATTTCGCATACTTCGCTATCCTCCAGCGCGACAGCGCCGCAGTGATGGCGGCCGGCGCCGATCGCGTCCATGCCGAGCAGTTCGCCGGGCATCTGGAATCCGGTAATTTGCTGCTCGCCGGCCGAATTGATTTGATAGGTTTTGAAGTGCCCTACGCGTATCGCATAAAGCTTGGTAAATGGGTCGTTCATCCGATAGAGGCTGCCATCGCGCTGGACGCGGCGGCGGCGCCCGATGATATCGTCCAGCCGTTGCATATCCGATTCTTCAAGGCCGGTCGGAAGGCAAATCTTGTGCAAGCTGCATGACGCGCAATGCTTCGAAGCATCGGTGTCAGGCGTTGCATGCGTTTGCACGGCGGCTGACAGTGGCTGTACTAGCTGGACGGATGCCATCATTTTTATTCTCCCGAATTCGTCTGAATTAGAATCGCAATGAAATAGCCTCAATGCGACCGGTCTGTACGAATTAGAACCCCACTGCCGGCGCATCAAGGAAGATGAATATCCTGCCGCGCATGTTCTCAATCCATGGAAAGAAGTATCGGCGAGCGATGTCATTTGAGCCATCGGTGATGGCAGCAACATTGTGTAGGGGATTTGTGGAGAATTTGTTGTAGGGGATACCCTACATGTTTGTAGCTAGCAGTGGTGTTTTACCCCCTCTCCCTCAGGAGGGAGAGGGGGTAAAAGCGTACCCATAACACCTAAGGGGATGCCATCAACCCTAAATCAACAATCCATTCTCAATAGCATACCGGGTCAACTCCGCATTACTGCTCATCCCCATTTTTTCCAGGATGCGCGTACGGTAAGTAGTGACTGTATTCGGGCTCAAATGCAATACCTCTGCAATCCTGACCAGGCTCTCGCCCGCGGCCAACATCTTCAACACTTCCAGTTCCCGATTGGAGAGTTCTTCATGCGACGATGCGCCCTTCCCGCCCAGGGTATCCGCAAGCTTTTCCATCAGCGACGGAGTGACATACTTGCCGCCGGAAGCGGCCTTGCGTATCGCTGCCACAAGAACTTCGGTCGGACTATCCTTGGTCAGATACCCTGACGCGCCGAGCTTGAATGCGCGCACAGCATAGACTTCTTCCGAATATGTGCTCAGCATAAGGACCGCGAGTTTCGGTTTCTCTGCGTGCAGCATCCGCAATAGCTCCAGGCCATTTTTTCCCGGCATCGCTATATCGACCAGCGCGACATTGAAATCCTGCTCCTTGACCCGCTGCATGGCTTCCTGCGCGGACGCCGCTTCGCCTTCCACGACGATGTCCTGTTCTGCACTCAGCATCAGCTTGACGCCGTTGCGCACGACGGCATGGTCATCGACCAGCAGAATTTTAATCTTGTCATTCGACATCTGTTATCTCCAACGGTAAACGCAGCAGGACTTCCGTACCCTTGCCAGGCGTGCCGGTGATACGCAGCTCACCGCCGAAGTAGCGCACACGTTCATACATGCCCAGGATGCCCCAGGATTCGCGATTCAGCAGACGATCCGTGTCTATTCCCATGCCGTCATCGGTCACCTTGACCAGAATTTCCCCATCGTCATGTGTCGCGTAGACAGCCGCCTGCGACGCCTTTGCGTGGCGCACGACATTGGTCAACGCCTCCTGTACCACGCGGAACAGCATGGTGCTGCGATCAGGATCCAGTTCAACAGCAAGCAGGTGCGGCGCGATGGTGCACTGGCAGGTCAGTTGCGCCCTCCCCTGAATCTGGTCGGCATACCATTCCAATGCAGCCCATACACCCAATTGATCCAGCACACTGGGACGAAGGTCCGTGATGACCTTGCGCACCGAATTGATCGCCGAATCGGCCAGTACCAGAGCCTCGGCAAGCAACGGATCGGATGGAGTAGCCGCCCGCGCGGCGCGGTCGATCGATACCGAAACGTGCGCCTTGATGCCGGTGAGCAGCGCACCCAGTTCGTCATGAATCTCCTGCGCAATGCGCTTGCGCTCCTCTTCTTTGAGCCGCTCCTGATAGGCGGAGAGCTGACGCAATTCGGTCTGCGATAGCAGCAGCGCTTTTTCTGCCTGCTTGCGTTCGCTGATATCGCGCACCATGCCGGTAAACATGCGGCGATCTCCGAAATGCATTTCCGCGACCGCCAGATCCATGGGAAATACGGTACCGTCCTTGCGCTGCCCCATCACCTCGCGCCCACTGCCAATGATCTTTTTTTCCCCGGTGCGCATGTAATTTGCAAGAAAGCCGTCATGCTTGTCGCGATAGGGTGCCGGCATCAGGACGGAAACATTTTTCCCGATCAGTTCCGACTCCACATAGCCGAACAAACGCTCCGTCGCTGGATTGATCCGATCAATGATTCCCTTTTCGTCTATGGTGACAATCGCGTCTACCGCCGTTTCGAAGATCGCACGCATCCGCTCTTCGCTTTCTTCCAGCGCTGCCGTGGCTTCCTTTCGGTGGGTAATATCATGGATAGTCGCCAACACCATCGACAGCCCCGCTCCGGTCTTCAAAGGCGACAGGCTGATTTCCACCACGAATTCCGCGCCGGAATGATGCCGTGCAAACAGCTCCATTCCAGCACCCATGTTTCGCGGCCTCGGCTGTTCCATGTATCCGCTACGCTTTGCTATATGCGCATGATGAAATCGCTCAGGAATCAGTGTTTCGATCGGCTTTCCGATCAATTCGCCCGATGCATAACCGAACATGAGCTCGGCCGCAGGGTTGGCAACGGTGATCATGCCATGACCATCGGCAATGAGCATTGCGTCGCTGGCAGATTGCAAAAACCATTCCAGGCTTTGTCTTTCGAGGATGTGACTTATGACTTGCTCCTGAGCGGATGGATAGTGAAAACCTGCAGGGACTGCCGCGTAATTTTACGCCAGGCGACACTGGACAGTTCATGCGCCGCAACTGGAGTCGCCGACCGGCAAAGCCCGACCCCAAGCTGTCTATCGCACTTCAAAAAGCAGTCGTTCAAAGTAGATCTGTGCGGGCCATCGACTAACCAATCGCGACGAACGACGCTCGTCAGCAGGAACTCCTCGGATTCTCTGGACATGATGTACGCCTAAAAGGTTGTAGAACCCTCAGGAAACCACAATTTTTATGTAAAGTGACCGGTCGTGGATTCCCCGAACGCCAGCATCCAGAACGCAAACACTCAAATTTGACCGGCAGACCTTACCTATTTCCGAACCGTAGATAATTACGCCCTATGGCAGGTTGTTAACTACCGCGATACCATTTCCCGTCGTTATATATAGCGAACTGCCGATCACCAATACCCCCGAAGGGGGAAGCAAGCTGCCGGGCAGCCGCCCAGCCGTAAAATGATTTGCCCCTGTTCCGATCAATGTGCTAACCACTCCGCCCGATGTGATTTTCCGGACAAGTCGGTTGTTATAGTCGGCAACGTAGATATTGCCCTTGCTATCGGTCGCGATACCAATCGGCTGATTAAACGTCGCCGATATGCCGGTTCCCGGAATACTTCCTACCGTTCCATCCTGACTGCCCACACTTCCGGCGGTGCCAGCCAACGTTGTTACGATTCCACTTGACGTCACTTTGCGAATGGTCTGATTTTGCGAGTCCGCGACGTAAATATTGCCTGCGGGGTCGATCGCTATACCTTCGGGCGAATTGAAACTTGCTGCGGCACCAGTTCCATCCGCATGTCCGCTTACCCCTGCCGATCCTGCCACCGTCGTTACCTCCGCAAGAGGAGTAATCTTGCGAATATTATTATTGCCTTCATCGGCTACATACACGTTCCCGTCAATGTCAGCAGCAATGGCAAACGGCAAAGAAAATCTCGCTCCGCCTCCAATCCCGTCTGTACTTCCTCCTATGAGCGGGTTACCCGCCAACGTCGTCACCATCCCATCGGTTGTAATTTTCCGGACGGTCGAATTGTATGTATCCGCTACGTAAACGTTCCCGGCCCCGTCAACAGCGACGCTCTGGGGTGAAGTGAAACTCGCCGCAATTCCAATTCCGTCAGCGTGCCCCTTGACGCCGGCGGTTCCGGCCAAAGTGGTGACTACCCCTGCCGACGTAATTTTGCGAATGACATGGTTCTGGCTATCGGCAACATATATGTTGCCCGCATAATCGGACGCCATCCCGACCGGCGACTTGAAGCGTGCAGCGGAACCGGAACCGTCAGCTATCCCGGTGTAACTTGGGATGCCCGCAACTGTTGTGACTTCCCCTGCCTGTGTGACCAATCGGATCGTATTGTTCCCCGAATCGGCAACGTAGATGTTGCCATTGGCAGCAACTGCGATTCCCTCGGGCCCATAAAAATGTGCATCCGTACCGATGCCATCCGAATACAGATTCGCTGTTCCGTCGCCATAGGAAAACAGATTCGTCGTCCCATCACCTGCAATCGTTGTTACAAGAGCATCCGAAGTGATTTTACGGATTGTTCGATAGTCCGCAACATAGATGCTGCCTGCCGCGTCTACGGCAATACCCTCCGGATATTCAAAACTTGCGTTTGTTCCAATGCCGTCGGTCGTGCCGCTGACGGCCGCAGTTCCGGCCAGGGTCGTCACAACGCCGGCGGGCGAAATCCTTCGGATGGTGTAATTCGATGAATCTGCCACATAGACATTTCCATCGCTGTCGACAGCCATTCCGATGGGCGAATTGAACTGCGCTGATGCGCCTGCACCATCAGCGGCTCCACTGGTTCCGGATGAACCGGCAAGCGTAGTTACCACTCCGCTGGTAGTAATCTTGCGAATTGTTTGATTTCCCGTATCAGCCACGAAAACGTTGCCATCACGATCTGTGGCGATGCCCCGGGGGGAACTGAAACGTGCAGAAGTTCCGGTACCGTCAGCGGTACCTTGTTTCCCGGCCATGCCCGCAAAAGTCGACACTACACCGCTTGGAGTAATCTTTCGGATTGTACTGTTCGCGTAATCGCATACATACATGTTTCCATTCTGATCCATTGCAACGCCCATTGGATCAAAAAATGCAGCGCCGGCGGCAGGCCCGTCGATACTGCCTACGCTTCGACTTTGTCCGGCAAAGGTAGATACGACACCAGTCGGGCTGATTTTTCGGATTGTTTGATTCCAGAAATCAGCAACATACAAGTTACCATCCTTGTCGAGGGTCATTCCAGTCGGGCTGTCAAACCTGGCTTTCGCCCCGGCTCCATTTTCGTTGCCTGGCCCACCGATAAATCCCGCAAAAACCTGAAGACTTGAAACACCTGTTCCATACAGCTCGCCAACTGTTCCACCAACGACGCTTTCATAGGCATCTGTATCCGTGACGGCCGTAACCGTACCGAGCATAGCTCTCGCCTTCTGGGCTGCCGTTGATCCTTTGTAAGAGGTAGACGCACTTTGACCGAATATCTGACTTGTAAAATATTCCGCCACGATTAGTCGATTGCCGATCAATGCCGTGTCCTTCTGCCCTTGTGCAGTGTTATTCGCCAAGGCGCCGGCCATAATCGCCAGTGCTGCGTTTCCTTGGCTGAGTGAACCACTCGAAATTGCGTTGGACCAGTAGTTCAATCCCGTCGAAAGGGGGGCGCGGCCCAGGACATTTTTATAGATGGAAGTGACGAAATCTGATGTGTTCCCGGAACCGTACAGATTGACGGATTCGGCACTGGTTCCGAAGCTGTCAATTAGCTGTTTAATGGCAGGCGTTGTCGAATACGCGATATTAAGCGTCTGGATGTCGGTTGGGGCATTAGCTGCCAACAGGGCGTTTTCAAAGCTGGATAACCCGACCGGATCTGCGGGACGTCCAAAGTAAGCAACATACAACTGCTGTACTACAGTCTCATAGTTAGAGGCCACAACCTGATTCGCGACTTGTTGAGACTGTGAGGCGAGTTGACGATTGTCTGTCGAAAAATCGTGGCTTCCGCAACCGCTGATAAAAAGTGCGACTCCCACAATAAATACATGGCTCTTCATAAATTTCCCTGGGGACTGAAAATAAATACATAGCGCAATTATTGGTTGCGCTTCAAATTGTGCGTGCCCGATCTTCAACAATCACGGTTCTCGAACCGTATCAAGCTGGCGATTTCATACCGGGATCAAATTCGGGGTAAATCTGGAAATCACATTTCTATGAGAATAGAATTATCGACCGAATCCCAAATCATACAGGATGACAGACTGCATCCTCTGCTATACAAGGTTGCTATCTTCAAGCTGTAAAATCGTGGGTGGGCCGACAAGCTCGATCTGAAATAGAGCGGCAAAGGGACGTGCCGCTAATAGGAACTCATCCTGGGCGCCTGAAATTCCGCGTAGATGCAATCTATCGAGTTTGAGGATGCGCGTTAGATGTGCGAACAACATTTCGACTTTCTTGCGCTAATGTCTCGACTTCTGGAACACCTCCGTTTGTGCGATTCGCCTTGCAACATCACGGGCGGCCTCATGAATACTACGGGCAATTTTTCGGATCGGCGTATTCGGGCAGCATTGGTCTTTTCGTGGGCAAGCAGTGCAGTCATGCAGACTTGAGCCTGGCTCTCCGGTGAATCTAAGGTAGCGATATTCTGGCTTTTTTTCGGATAACGTCTTCAATAAAGTATCTGATTACTGCGAACACCGCTCGGTCATGAACAAATGACCATTCGCATCAACGGTTTGCAAATCAACACAAATTTGAGCAATTGCCGAGAAGTTCGGTTGCGCGGGTACTGCAATTGGCTCCGCCGCAAGACTCCAGACAGTTTCTAAAAACAGATACGAATAATACGTGGCACCACTTCGGGACTGAACGAATACCGTTGTATTTACTCGCTCGTGCCCGGGGGGAATAATGGCATCTGCGGCAAAAATGCCACCTAATCCAAGAGACATTGTCGGTATATTTCCTAATTTCGGGAAGATCGCCGCAACCCCATTTTTCATCGTGAGCGTAGACCCGCCGTCGGCGCTGGGATCGAAATTTGTATGTGGTACATAATCACTCTGATAGGGTGCGACACGTAGTGACTGTTTGTAGGTCGCAATCGTCGTACCAGCCTTCTTTAAGGTGATGACATAGGGAGTGCCGGCTGTTACCCCATCCTGTACCTCTAGCAAATTGTAATACGAGTTGCTTGGTCCGAAGCGCGAAGACATGTCTGAGTTCAGGGGGGAGCTTTCTATTATCCACCAAGGGTCAGTAGCATTCGTCCAAACCGACGACTTCGTGTTCTTGGTTGCTTGTGCTGTAATCGAGTCTGCCAGTCCAGGACCAGTAATCACCGCGGAATCTGCAATAGGATTGCCCTGACCGTCATCGTTCACTCTTACATCAAAATAAAGATAAGGTTGAACTGGCCCACCCCAATCCAGAGCGCCAGAAACCACCCTGATAAAGGCCATCTTGCCTCCATCGCCAGCGAGATAAAACTTGCGATCTGGCGCTTTCTTCCAAAGCCATGCAAAACGGGCGCCGTCGTTGTTAAAAACCGTTGCCAGGTTCTGGTCGGTTGGTATGGCAGTGTTATCAAACTGGTCTATCGCAGTCGGATCAAACGCAGCAACGTCGTCCAAAGACCTTGGTCCTTGCAGAATCACTTCCCGCATGCCTGCCTTGCAACCTTTGCCATGCAGCGAAAAATCAATACTGCAGTAGGGGGTCAGCTTAGTAAGTTTTACATCAGCAGAATCGCTCGAATTAAGGATGGCGTTCAGTTCGCCATATCTAGTTGTCACCTGCGTCATTAAGTATGCACCAGCGAGGACAGCAAGTTTGGCTGTGATCGTCGTTTGAAATGCCATAGTCTCGGTAGTGTTACTTACAGTGGAAAGCATGGTGCGTGCCGTGGCTGCTGCAGTTTGTCCTTTATAGCTCTCGATTTGGTCTGCAGTGTTTAATGCAGTCGTGAAGTTTGATCCGACTGTTACCTTGTTGTTGACTGCAGCGGCATCGATCAAGCCTTGCGCTGTTGTATTTGCCAGCGCGCCCGCCATGATGGACAACGCCGCATTGCCTTTAGTCAGGGCGCCACTGTCGATGGCGATGGTCCAGTAGGTTGACCCGGCGGCAAACGGTGCACGGCCGAGCACATTCTGATAGATGGCACCCACGAAGTCGGCGGTAGTGCCGGTTCCATACAACCTCGCAGACTCAGCGCTGGTGCCAAAACTGTCAATCAAGGCCTTGATCGCCGGGCTGGTTGCGTAGGTTGCATTGAAGGCCTGGAAATTGGTGGGAGCATTGGCGGTCAACAGGGCGTTTTCGAAGTTGGTCAAACCTGCGGGATCTGCCGGACGACCAAAATAGGCAATGTAGAGCTGTTGAACTACAACGGCGTAGTCCGCTGCCTGCACTTGTGAGCTAGCAGACGTTGATGCCATCAGGGTCGTTTGTGAATTTGAGGTATCACCTCCGCAAGCAGATGCAAGGCTGCTTACTGCGAGCACAATGCAACTTGATGCAATAAGATTTTTCATATTATTTTTTACTTATGGAAAGTTAGCGCTGCGCTTTGCATGTAATTCGCTGGCCATATTCATGGTGATCGCCAATCCAAGCCACCGCTGTGCGCGATTGCATTATCCCGCACTAGTAAAGAGTGGTACGAGGGCCACAGCCATTTTGTTTGGAAGTTCCCCTGTCAATTCGATGACATGGCTAAATCCATTTATTGCGGCGACATAGTTCTTACTGAGGCTTAAATTGTAGGCACTCTTGATGATGTCATCTGCCAGCCCCGCCGAGGAAAAATCAGTCAGTTAAATTGCGCCACCAAGATTTTCAGATTCAACGTTGTTCATAGGTGTGCATAAAGAGCAGTGCGTTTTCTTTCGTCGAATCGAAATGCATTAGCCATAGGCATCGAGACGCTCGCTGCTTGCGTCTCGTTCATCTTCCTGTTGGCCGGTTTGCCGGCAACGAATTCGGCCTCTCACCAATCAGGCACACCAGTTTGAATATTGGCGAGGACGTTGCTCTTATCGAGGACCACGACCCGCATGGATAATTGGTTATCGCCAGTCCCTTCGTAGTGACTTTGCAATTGCTGTACGTCCAGAGCATATGCTTTGAACGACGACAGCAAAAGAATGGTGGGAAACGTTAGTCACATGATCGACGGCTACGCCTTATTTAGCACCAAACTTGGCGTAGTACTCCAACACCGCAGGTATTTTGGCAATGCGCTGCATGTGGGCGTTAAGCGCGGGGGCTACTTTTTCCACCAGGTCGGTCGGCACATGGTCCAGGCGCCCGGAGTTGAGGCCACGCACATCAACAAACACCTTGAGGTCAGCTACGGTGAGGCGGTTATCAGCAAAGTATTCGCCACCGTGCGCCTTCAATTGACTTTGCAACCAACCCAGATACATGGGCATGGAGCCGTTGACCAGGGCCAAGCGCGCCTCTTTCTGCTCATCGCCTGTCATGCGGAAGGTTGGTCCCAATCTGACGGTGGACTCTTCCACAACATACATCACCTCGTCGCACAGCAGGGCCTGGTAGGGGTCTGCGGGATACAAGCCCGCAAGCTTGCCGACATACCGGGTGATGGAATCGCATTGCGTCACCACCACACCGTCCACATGCAGTGTGGGAACCTGGCCGAATGGCGTAGCCTTGCGCACCTCGGCAAACTCGGGGAAGGAAAACCGGTGGTCTTCAAACGCAATGCCGCCTATGTGCATCGCCAGGCGCGCAGGCTCGGCACGGCCGCCGTGAAAATCGAAATAGGTCAGTTTAAGTTGGGTCATGGTGTTTTCCTGAAGTGGTTGGCGCGGTCATCCGCGCAGGAGCTGGGGGAAGGATAGAAAATTCAAAACCATCGACAATAGTATCGCCTATTCAAGAAGGCGGCAAACCTCCACCTATTGCGCATAACGAACGCATGTCAGGTGATTATAAGCACGGTATGAACCAGGAAATTTTGAGGGGTATTGATCATTCTTGCTCTCTCCGCCTCGACACTATGTCACCAATTTGTGTTTGGGAGCACAGTACCCTATTACTGGCTAGACGGCTGGACAAATCCTTTGATAGGGAGTCGCACCCACCTCGATACCATCCTTGCTGCTACTGACGAAGAATTCGAGTGTATTTTCCCTGCAGGCCACTGAAGAAGACATGCCCTGCGGGTCAAGGAAAGTGTTTAACGATCCATGGGTCGTGATGCGTTGCAATATTGATATATCCAATACTTTGATGCATTTTCGCCTTAAACCACTTGACAACCAGTTTCTCTTGGCACATTGTTTCTTTCGCAATCAGACTTACAAAAAATAAATTGGCCAAACGTGAGAATTCATACACGTAAACCATAACCTAATCAGGAGACAAAGTTGAAAAAATCAATAATCAATGGCCTCGTCATTGGCCTATCTGCCGGCATGCTTTCTGCCTGTGGCGGTGGAGTATCAGACGCTGGCAGCCAAACGAAAACTTTTGCAGATGGCGAAGCGTGCGCTGCTGCATGGGTTAGTACAACCACTTATGCGACCGCCGGTACAAAAGTCAGCCGTTCCGGACGTAACTACACCAATGCATTCTGGACACAGAACCAGGATCCGCTAACCAATAGCGGCGCTGCCGGCAGCGGACAACCATGGGTATCCGGATTTACTTGCGGTACTACACCTACCCCAACACCAACACCTACTCCAACACCAACACCGACACCAACCCCTACACCAACACCAACCCCTACACCAACTCCGACACCAACTCCGACACCAACACCAACTCCGACACCAACACCAACACCAACACCAACACCAACTCCGACACCAACACCAACTCCGACACCAACACCAACACCAACACCAACTCCGACACCAACTTCCTCATCCGTCCCCGGCTGGCCCTCCTACATCGCGATGGGCGCGATTGGCGGCCCGGACGTCACGACCGCTACGGCCACCTCAACCGGCGGCAACGATGACTTCGGCGGCAAGCCGGTCGACGCGGTCTTCAAATATGCAGGCGTCAACGGCAACGGTGATCCGGGGATGATCGATCCACCGACCAACGCCTGGCGCATGACGAACGATTTCAATTCGCTCAGCGCGGTCAATAAACGCGGTATCCACGTTGCCATCGTCGAATACACGGCGCAGATGAGCGGCGGCCAGAACTTCGACGACTTCACCAACGGCACGGCCGGCATGAGTTCGTCGAATGCTGCAGCGACCTACGTCATGGGTCGGCATTTTTCCGGTTTGGCAGCAGATGCCATCATGCTGGCGGCCAATCCGGTGCGCTTCAACGCGCAGACCTTCTACGGTTCGCTGTTGATGAATCCAGACTTGCTCGGCGCCATCCAGCAAAACGGATACATCAGTTCGGTCAATGCCGCACTGCCCGCCGGTGCGGTTAACAAGGCCGTCGCGCAAGCGATGTGCCTGATGACCACGTCGCGCAGCTACACCAACACTTCCAATCCGAATGGTCTCAGCGCGCCGACGTATCTCAACAAGACCTACACCGGCACGCCGGTGCAAATCCTGTCTGCGCTGTTGGCCGACGGCTATCCGGAGTGGAGTATCGACGGTCAGGGTGACCCGTTCTGGAACACCAGCGTCAACAACAGCACCGGCAGCGGCTACAGCCAGGTCGGTACCTGGTTCAACGCCTGCGTCAGCAACCCGACGTACAACACCACAACCTACCCTACGCCGACCTTCGCAGCCGGCTTCGCGGGCTGGGTACAGGCCAACAACTGGCTGATCCGCTCGCTCGCTCCCAAGGGCGGCGTGACCTTCGGATGGCAAGACAACATGTGGGCCGTCGGCACAGGCTTCTGGCTGCACCAGAACCTGACCGCCGCACAGATCGCCTCGACCTTTTCGACCCCGATGTCGAACTGGCTGAACGCGAATGCACCATCGACCATCTCCATGACCGCCGCTTACGGCCCCGACTTCTTCCTGTTCGACCGCTATGAAATGGACGACAGTGCATCGCCGGGCGCCGCAACGCTGTACAACGCCCGCTCCTGGGACAATTTCCTCTCGGCAGTTGGCCAGTTGAGCAAGGCCAACAACAACATCCCTATCATGTTGTGGCAGATTCCCGGCTCGCATATCCCGAACACCACCGAGGCGACGCCAGAGCTGTTCCAGGGCACCGCCGGCTCTTACGTCTTCAGCACTGCGCCGGTCTACTTCTTCGGCGACAGTAACCTGACGTCGAACCTGTCGAACATGATTGCGGGTGCAGCCAGTTCGACCAACACCAACACGGCGGTCGGCAACTTCGCCGTCGCATGCGGCACGTCGGCCTACAACTGCCTCACGCCCAACTCCACCTACAAGCAATACCTGATGGAGTACAACAATCTCGCCAACAACTACAACTGGAGCAGCAACAACGGCAAGCTCACCCTGGCGGCCAACAACAACGTGTTCGCGATTCTTTGGGGTGGCGGCAATACCACCAACGTCATCAAGAACTTCAGCAATACCGACGACCATGGCTGGCTAGCCAACAAGATCATCCAGTACTACACCAGTCCGACGCCTGTCGTGACGCACTAATCTGAAGCACTGACAGCTCTGCACTCTGCCCGCACCGGAAACGGTGCGGGCAGTTCTGCTTCCCGCACAAGGCCCTATTTAGCGCCTTTTGGCATGGCGGTTGTACCACCTGCTTTCGCACAAGTTCCTTTAGCGACGTACTTCCATTCGGTCGTATCCTTATCTTTCTTGGCTTGGCCTGCACAAGAATGGGTGCCCATCACGCTGGCACAATCATTTTGTCCGGCTTTTGCGATCCCGAAACATTTTTCCTTTTCGGCACCGGTATCCGCGGCTATGGCCGTTCCGGTAATACACACAGTAGCAAGAGCCGTGGCAAGTAGAGCATGACGCTTATTCATGGTTTTTCCTTTAATTGAAAGTGGATTAAATTTCGCATCAACGGACCTGTTTCAGTGGAGCGTGGCCATTTTTCTGCCAGCGGTCGTTGATGCGAAGAATGCTATCCCATTATGCTAAAACCCACCATGCAAGAAAATTGCACCCGATAACAAGTTTGTCTACGGACTGATTACCTCCCCTTGTAACTGCCTGCGTTGCGATAACCACGCGCACTGATGACCTCGGCGATCTGCACAGCGTTGAGAGCGGCACCCTTGCGAAGGTTGTCACCGCTAACGAACAGTGCGAGGCCATGCTCGGCAGTAGGGTCACGACGCACCCGGCCGACAAACACAGGATCGCGCCCAGTGGCCATCAAGGGATTCGGCACCTCGGTCACAATAACCCCCGGTGCATTACGCAACAAACCAAGCGCGGATTCCACCGATATATCCCGCTCAAACGCGGCATTAATCGACAGTGAGTGGCCCGTAATCACAGGCACACGCACACAGGTTCCTGAGACGGGCAGATCGGGTATCTGCAATATCTTGCGGCTCTCATCTCGAAGCTTGATTTCTTCGTCGGTGTAGCCGTCTTCAACAACACGGTAGTTGAGCGGAACGACGTTGAACGCAATTGGAACGGGCCACTTCTTCGGCTGAGGAAAGTCGATGCCGGCGCCATCGTGGACCAGTTTCCTGCAGCCTGCACTTGCTACTTGCACTTGGCCTTCCAACTCCTGCACCGCGGCGATGCCTCCACCCGATACGGCTTGGTACGTACTGATGATCAAGCGACGTAATCCAGCGGCGTCATGCAGCGGTTTTAGCACAGGCATCGCCGCCATGGTCGTGCAGTTCGGGTTTGCCACGATTCCCTTCGGAATATTATCGAGCGCGGACGGATTAACCTCTGCAACCACTAGAGGAACCTCGGGATCCATGCGCCACGCGGAGGAGTTGTCAATCACGATTGCACCTGCAGCTGCCGCCACCGGTGCCAGCTGTAACGACGTTTCGCCTCCAGCAGAGAAGAAGACAATGTCCAGACCGGAATAGTCAGCAGTTCCCGCATTCTCTACGAGGATTTGCATATCCTTCCACCGAAGAGTCTTGCCGGCAGAGCGTTCTGATGCAACCAAACGAAGAGACCGAACCGGGAAATCGCGCTCGGCGAGCAACGCAAGCATCAACTCACCTACCAAGCCGGTCGCACCAACGATCCCGACGTTCATACCTTCTGGGAAAAATGCTCCACTCATTTCACACCCCTCCATTTCCACAACAGCGGGATAGTGAGCAGCGCAATCAATGTAGTCGGAATGTCGTTGATGGAAGCGGCGATGCGATTAGTTGTTTCGGCGCCGCTACGTACTCTTATAGCGTAGTCGAAGCCAGTCAAGGGTAAAGCAAAATTTGCCGCTGGGCGTGTCGGAAACGCCGTGCGGCCGGCAAGAACGGAATACATGGATATTCTCCTTAGCAAGAAATCAAAAAGTGATTTTCATGGGCTTGCTGAAGTCCACTATGGGCATCGACCCGCAGGGAGTTAGGCTCAGCAAGCCTTGCTAATTCGAATAATGGAGAGAAGAGAATTGCGCACACCCGTACAACCAGCTTGGTGCTGAGTTGTCTGTAATCGGAATGAAGGGTATGCGTTTGACATACAGCTAATGTAAGAGAAAGGATAGAAACTTGTCAAGTTGGATTCTGGCAATCTAATCTGCGAACTGCAATTACACCCGACGGCATCGGTTAATTCCATGCCACGATTTTCTCAACTATTTACCGATAAGCTTACGCAATCGCGGTAATCAATTTGATTCCTCTAAACATACCAGGATGCAACATCGAAGGCCGTAAAATGCAAACTGATTTATTGGGAATCGCTGTGTCGGAACTACACAAACAAATGCCCCGCATTGCCATGGCTGACACCGACGATCTCCACTTGCCCGTCGTTGAAGATATCTCCCTCATGCACAGCATTCAACTTTGGCATTCCACTCGGCTGCACAGATAGCGAAGCCAGCGTCGAGCTGACGGTCGACTGGAAAGCATCGCTGTCGGTCGCGTTAGTTACCGTCGATAGCATGTCTCTCACTGTCGCCGCCGCTGCGGCACCTTTATATCCCTGCACTTCCTGCGATGTATCGATTGCAAAGGTGAAGTTCGACGCCACCGTGATCTTGTTATTGACCAGAGCCGCATCGATCAAGCCTTGAGGCGTGGTATTGGCAAACGCGCCTGCCATGATGGATAGCGCCGCATTGCCTTTGGTTAAGGTGCCGGAATCGATTGCACCGCTCCAGAAGCTCAGCCCCTCTGTAAGCGGCGCCCTATTGAAGACATGTGTATAAACAGCGGTAACGAATGCTTTCGTGTCGCCGGCATACAAAGCCTTGGACTCATTGCTGGTTCCGAAAGAATCAATCAGTGATCTCACCGTTGCATTGGTCCTATAGGCGGCATTCAGTGCCTGTATATCGCTAGGCGCATTGGCGGCGGCCAGTGCAGCTGCGAAATTGGCGAGCCCCGTGGAATCGGCGGCACGACCGAAATATGAAATATACAACTCCTGCACAGCATCGTTGTATTGCAGACCCAGCGTTGCATCGGTGAACTGGATATGTTCTACATTGACAAGCGTGACCGTCCCACCATCTCCGCTGTTTGCCGTGACACGATAGCCGCCTCCTGTTTTAGTTACAGTGAAGTCGCTATGTCGTCCGGCAAACGTGGCCGTGTCGTCGCCACTGCCACCGTCCAGCGTATACGTGCCTGCACCGCCGTGCAGCGTGTCGTTCCCCGTTCCACCTACAAGTGTATCGAGATCCAGGGTTTCATCGGTGAATTGAATATGTTCGACATTGACCAACGTGTCTGTCCCACCGTCGCCGCTGTTTGCCGTGACACGATAGCCGGTTCCTGTTTTAGTTATGGTGAAGTCGCTGTGTTGTCCGGCAAAAATGGCCGTGTCGTCCCCTGCTCCGCCGTCAAGCGTATCGTTGCCGGCGTCGCCTTGCAATATGTCGTTCCCCGCTCCGCCGTTGAGCGTATCGTTGCCCGCGCCGCCGTGGAATATGTCGTTCCCCACTCCGCCGGTTAGCGCATCGTCTCCATCTTCGCCATCGATAGTGCCGCTCTGCGTGCCGCCGGTTCCGTCGAAGATGTCGTTGCTGCCGCCGAAAAAAATGTTTCCGACGATCGTCCCCGTGTTTGTAATCTTGTCCCAACCATCGACGAAATGCATATCCCCTTTGAGGGTGCCGCTGTTGGTGACTTAGATCAATCCATATGCAGCGACGTCGGTGCCATAGCAGGTCAGCAATTCGTCTGCCTCAATGGTGCCTGAATTGTCGATTGTCATCGGGCTGTTCGCATAAATTAAAAATGCGATCGAGGGCGAGCCGTCTGCTTCCGTGGTGACGGCCGTGATGGTGCCTGTGTTGACGACGCTGAACACGCTGTTGCCGGTAATTGCGATTGCGCCTAGTGCTCCGGAAATCTCAATGGCGCCGTTGTTGACCACCGTTGTAGTGTTTCCTAGGAATACCCCCAGTCCCAGCGAAGCAGTGGACTCGACCCGCAGTTCTCCGTTGTTGGTAAACGGGTCCTGCGATTCATAGGTTGAGATACCGGTGGCGAGGTTTTCCGCCTGCACCTGGATGTTGCCTTGGTTGAGCACTGATCCAAAAGCACCGACGGATATACCCAGCGCGCACCCGTCTTCAATGGATGTGGCGCTTATCAAGCCGTTGTTGGTGATGAGCCCCGAATTCATCACATCGACGGCTACCGCGCCGAGCCCCGTCGCGGCGTCGTTGATTAGTCCCGAGGATGAGAGATAATGCTCTAGAGTCTGAATGCTCTCCGCGCTAGGAAGTGGCGCGTATTCGCTGGCGCTGACAATACTGCCGTTATTGGTCAATGACGGCAGGTCGGGCGACCATGTTCCGAGAACTGCCGTACCATTGGTGGAAAACCAGACCTCTCCTTGCTCGATCACAAGCGGATCCAGATAAAGGAAATCGTTGGCGAGAGTATTATCGGTAGTCAACCCCGTGCCTGGAACCGAGCCGGGTAACGGCGCGTCCGGGCCGCCATGGATCGCATCCAGACCGCTGGTGCCGGGTGGCGCGGTACCAACTACCGACACGGTGGCCCCCGACTGCGCGAGCACCGTCTCGCCACGCAGTTGGAAAGCATGGTAAGACACGCCATCGATTGACTGCGTACCGGCATCGATCCATGCACCAACCAGGAAGATCTTACTTGACGGTCCGGCTGAAACAGTCAGTGTCGTTCCGTCGTCAGCAAGGTTTAGGACGTCGGCATCGCGAATGACGATCTGCTGCGCGCCCGGCAGGACGATGTTCTCGAAATGTGAGATGCGCCCACCGGCCAAGGCGGCCGAAAGGTCCAGTATCTTGCCGGTATTGGGCAGCACTAGCGTGTCCGTGCCTGAGCCGCCGTCCACATTAGAAAATGTATAGTCGCCGAGTTCGACGCGGTCGTTTCCGCTCCCGGCGAGGACATAGTCACCGCCAGCGGTTACGATAAGGTCGTCTCCTTGCTCACCGTAAAGGCCATCGTTTCCCGCCCCTCCGATCAACGTATCGTTGCCCCGGTCGCCGAGTAGGAGGTCCTGCCCCGCATTGCCTTCAAGCCTGTCATCGCCCCACTCTCCACGAACGACATCATTGCCGGCCGAGCCCAGGAAGATATCGTTGCCGAAGCCGAGGCTTGCGAGACCGCTCCATGTTCCCGTTTGCGTATCGAACTGGTCGTTGCCTTCGCCGAGCTGTATGTCGCCAACGATATTGCCGTGATTGACGACTGTATCGTCGCCGAGATCCAGGAAGATGTTGCCCTCGATTTGCCCGCCGGATTCATTGGTGACCGTTTCGGCGCTTTTCTGCGGAGGTGAAAATGCGTATGAATCTGCATAGATGGCATAGTCGCCGCGGATAGTTCCGCTGTTGACGATCCGCATGTCCTCTATCTCGAGAGGCGAAGCGTAGATAGCAATGGAGGCGTGCGCGGGATCCAGCGAGTGCGCCTCAATCAAACCCGCATTCGTAATTTCTGGCGTTCCGTTATAGATAAAATTATAGGTGCCGTGCGCAAAATCAACCGCGCGTGCGTCCACTCCTTCAGCAAGAATTTTGCCGGAAGCCAGGTTGGACAGCGTGCCGCCATTCCCCAACGTGATTCCGTATGCGCTTCCCGTGCCCGCATAGCTGGCGACCAGACCCGAATTGACCACTGTCGGACGGAGGCCGTTCTCAGTGAAGATGGCGAACGCGCTGCCGCTATATGCATAGGCGTCCACCTCGCCGTCATTGGTGAGATGACGACCGAACAGCAAGCCGTATGCTTGACCGTTCATCACCTCCAGAATAGCCTTGCCGCTGTTAACTATGTCCATGTAGGCGTTGCTACGTACCAGAAAGGCATGGTAACTAAACGTACTGCTCTCGGCGGTATACAGACCCCGGATCGTCCCGTTGTTGACCAACTGTGCGTTGTCCTCACTACCGCTACTGTAAAGAAATGCTAGTCCGCCGTAGGTCGACGACAGGAATGACGACGATTCCATTGAGCTTGCATAGAGCGTGTCGCCCTCGGCAATCGTTTCGTCCGTTGAGAAAACAATTGTCCCGCCAACATTAACGATTGACGGAGCCGTGTCTAAAGGGGGAAGAATGCTGGACATAGTTCACGGCGCTTTTGTGAAAACTAATTTTGCAGTGTAACGGAAGTGGAAGCTGCGGCCAACCGCGACAAATTTATTGTCGGCGCATACACAAACTCAAGAAATTTTTATGACGAACTCTAATCTGGAGAACACATCAAAAGAAAAGGGCATCCATGTTGATAGATGCCCTTTGTATTTTCAACCGACCTCACGAAATCCCTCTGACTGATTCAGGCGACACGCATGGTGACGAACAGTTATTCAGGCCTTGGTCAGCAAGTTCGACGAAGCTTCCGCCGCGTCATAAAAAATACTGCTTCCTTAAACGCAATCTCCAAACGGCATCAACTGTGACGGAACGATCCCCCCTCATACAAAAAAGGGCATGGACGGCCGCCGTCACCATTGACCGGCCCGCTTCAGTTTTCAACGGCGAAAGACTGACCTCCACCTCGAACTCCGACCCGGATTTACACCATGCAAACAGCTCCACTCAGGCGCTCATGTTTCGTGGGCTAGCATCAAATTGATATTTTATTGACCATGCTCAATATTACGCATTTCTCAAGTTGCAGTCCTTCGGCATTAATTCATACTTCCGGTGTTTTCCGCATGCAAATTATTTCATGGAAGACAAATCACCCTGTTTCCTGTCGCTCTGGAATACTCCAATTGCGGCGAATTAAAATAGGATAAACCATGCCATGCAAGGATTAAAAAAAATCGCGTGTGAACTTGACGAAGGCTCAAATCCGCCGGGCATAAGACGTGCAATTTCGGACCTGATGCTGGATCAACTCCATTCCTTGCGAACTATGCCCATGGCTTGGGAAAAGGTGCATTTTGCCAACGCAATAGCTGCACTGGGCATGAATATTCATTCCATAAAACAACCCACCCATGCATGGCTTCGTCTTTGCCTTGTCGACCTGAGCAAAGCAATCGATTCCATCAAGACGCACGCAAACTATACTGAATATGAAGGCAACCTTGATGCAGTAACAATCGAGGAACTGATAGCAACAATCGAGGATTTGAATTCGCAATGCTGACAGTTGCGCAACCAAACTGAC